>OMCU01000054.1_pt1 | contig 103868 bp, 107 predicted proteins | sample 1645081 | NCBI WGS metagenome assembly OMCU01 (sample SAMEA103958122, study PRJEB25191) | human gut metagenome | biome: human-associated habitat [ENVO:00009003]; feature: intestine environment [ENVO:2100002]; material: feces | place: Germany | collected 2013/2015 | reverse complement strand
ATGAGGACGCAAATATGAAAAAATTGTTTTTGTTCCTGGCATGTTTTATAATCAATATTGAAAATGTCCGGGCAGACGAACCCCTGTCCGCCGAAGAACAAAGCGTCTTGATTTATGAAAAATGTGCCGCTCAAGCCTCTAAAACGACGGCAGCTCAGCCTATCTTGGGAAACATAGAAGATGTTAAAAGAGAACGCGATATAAAAAATTGCATAAAAAAAGAGATTCTAAAAACAACTTCGCAAAGTCTTTCTAAAAACAATGCGGCAGATTTAAAAAAAGCTTTGTCTGATGCGGAAAAAGCACTATTCAACATCTATAAAATTTTACTTTTTTGCCAAAATAACGAAGATGACAATTGGTGCAGGGAACGCTATAAAGACGATATGTCATTAGAAAAACTAATGCTGGAAAAAGAGTTGACGGCTCAAATGAAAAACATCTTAACCTCTGCTTTAGAATACCAACAGAGCCTCTAAAATTAAATAAAAGCTCTGTTGGGAAAAGGTTATTTAAGACAGTCCAATGCCTTGCGCAATTCATAAGGATAACGATTGTTAATTATATTCATCTTTTCTTCTCTGGTAATCCTTTTATCGCCCGGGAAGCAGCTTTCTTTTAAATTTTGAACATAATCAGCACGACTTTGATACAATCTTCTTAAAATAATATCATCGCTAATATTGTTAAGATCACCGCCATACTCCAATTTCAGCTTTTCAAGCGTATCATTAACTATCTTAGATGCTTTCCCGTGTTGAACACTCATTGAATACAAAACATCTTTTACAACCGGATGCCTTTCATTCAACCGCAAAATTTCTTTCTCTTTGATTGCATTTATCAACGGTTTGAGATGAGTATCAACAATAAAATTATGTTGAGATTCGTTAAAAACATCATTTTTGGACAGTTCTACCCAGGCATTAACAAACGATTGCTTTTTTAATTTTGCACTATGTTCACCTCCCGCATCATTCAACGTTCGAGCAAAATTCCGGTAAACCGGATTTTGTTGCAAAAAATCCAGATACTTTTTCATAGTTCCTGTATTTGTTGAAATTTGATAAGCTCCGTAACTCGGACCACCGGCGTTGTCTGTGCCTATTGCGGCATAATCATGTTTGGATTCGTACAAGCCGCTCAAAGTCCCTAACTTATATTGATCCGGTCGCAAATTATAAGGACGTCCCGTTTTTGCATAAAACGAAGAGCGGCTGCTGTTCGGATAACCCCAGGCGCTTTCCGTCTCATAGTCGTCTTGAGAAACAGCTGCTTGCGGTTCCAGGGAAGATATTCCCAAATCAACATTTTTACTCACTCCTTTTTGAGCCAAATATTTTTTATAAGCCGCGTCATTTTTAACCATTCCGTAAGGCGTCTGAATATACTGCGGCTCTCCCCCGTAAGCGGCATAACTCCAAACATATTTTGATTGATTCTTCATCTTTTCCGTCCTTTCAAATAAATAAAACCGCCAAAAGGATAACAAAAATAAAAAAGACTTTTCAATCCTCCACAGAAAGCAAAGTATCAGCTTCCGCATTCAAAAGCTTTTTAAAGCGGATGAGGAGAAGCGCTAAGCAAAAACAACCGACACTCCGGTTGTTTTTGTCTGCAAGCTCTTGGGAACATCTTAATGAGCAAGGAAAGCGCAGGCGACCGCGGCGAATTTAGATGCCCAAGCCGTAATCCCGTCTGTTGAGGACAAACCGCAAGGCGACGGACGAAACGGCTCTGACGACAATTAAAAAAAACCGGCTCATGCCGGTTTTGATAATTGGCGGAGTAGTAAACCTCAACGGTATTGAGCATACCAGATTTTAGCTTGATAAATTCAGATTGACGAGCTTGTTGAAATGTATTTCTCAATCCAAAGCTCTCAGTTCTTTCCATGTCTGTTCACACTGACTTTTAGAACGACCGTCCTGCTGACAATTCTTCATGTAATCGTATTCTTGATAATACGGATACAAGAAAAAAACTAATATCGCTAAAATAACAATATAACCAACACATCTGTAAATAAAACTGACAATTTTATCTAATATTGGCCTTACGCATATTTGGCGTTCTTTGGTCATCCAACATCTCCCAGCAACTTTTATTCGGATTATAATACCCCAAATTACTGCCGTAAAGATTGTTTTGCAAGTCTTTCCTGCTATCCGCAGAAATTTCTGACATCGGCATAGTTCCTTTCTTTTTATGGTAATCCAATATTTCTTTAGCGTACCCCAATCTTAAGCCCCAATCACGACTTGTCGGACTTATCTTTGCCAATTGGCATTGCAATAGAGGATGATAGTAATTATCAATATCTGCCCCCTGATTAGGACCATAAGACTTTACAAGATTATCACCAGCTTTGTTCATCTGTTGCCAATAATCATAAGCGATTTTGGCATCAGCAGCTAATTCGCCTAAAGATTCAGGCATATATCTGATAGTATCAGTTGCAATCGTTGCTACATCCTTCACTTTTTGCCATAGGTCATTTGTCGGGTTATTAAGTTGCTTTATGACATTTTCCACGTTGCCTTCGATATCAGAATTGCCAAAGCCATAATTATCATCAGCCGGCCGCCACCAAAAGTTGGTGCCATGCTGCGGATAGTTTTTGTTTATGCCTTGATTATTGTAATCTTGGATGAGTTTGTTTTCTCTTTGCTGCCGCGCCATTTGATAATTAAGCTCATCTCTGGTACTGAACCCGCTGTGATCAACACCATAGCTGTCGATTTGATTATCATTGTTATAATAACCTAAAGGCGATTTATATTGTCTCCCAAAATTCATTTTTATATCCTTTCAAATAAGTTAAAACTATTAAAAGAATAACAAAAATAAAAAAGGTTTTTCAATCCTCTACTGAATACAAAGTATCAGCTTCTGCATTCAAAAGCTTTTTTAAACTCTCGATTATTGGCTTGAGCTAATTGAATTAGTTTGTTTTTCTGATTGGTTTCACAATAAGGAATTTTTATTGATTTTGTTTTATATTTCAAAAACCACAGAACAAAAGCATTTGCCGTTAATTTTTTACCGGATTTTTGATATTTTAAAAATTGCTTGTATTGGGTTTGCTTAAATTCTGCTCTAAAAGGGGCATATTTTTCATCTCTGGCTTTAGCTCGTTTAACCGCTTCAGCTTTCTTATCCAAAGAATATAGAGTTTGCACCAAATTTTCTTTAAGTTCAGACCAGTTTTCTCTTTCTTCAGACAAGACCATGGCCATCCAGTCTATAATTTGCTGTTTAAGAATATTTAAATTACACTGTTGATGATGAGAAATAAAAATTCTATCTAAAAGGCGCAAATGATTATTTGATAATAAAAAATCATCAGGAGTTGATTGTATACGGTTATTTTTCAAAGTCACTTCTCCCTATGTATGTTGTAATCTTTATTTAGGGAAAATTGTTATCTGTTTCAATATTTAAAGTGATTCTTTAAAAATCGGCAATGTATGTAAGTGCCGGAAATTTTGCATTTTCCAACATAAAACAAACTTACCATAGACATTTTAGCAAAATCACCCTCCCCGTAAAACCGACGTTTCCGCCGCATACGAAAAAAGACGCCGCAAACAAGCGTCTTTTTAATCAAATTGGCGGATGAGGAGAAGCGCTAAGCAAAAACAACCGACACTCCGGTTGTTTTTGTCTGCAAGCTCTTGGGAACATCTTAATGAGCAAGGAAAGCGCAGGCGACCGCGGCGAATTTAGATGCCCAAGCCGTAATCCCGTCCGTTGAGAACAAGCCGCAAGGCGACGGGCGAAACGGCTCTGACGACAATAAAAAAACCGGCTCTCGCCGGTTTTGGTAATTGGCGGATGAGGAGGGATTTGAACCCCCGATACGAGTCACCCCGTATACACGATTTCGAGTCGCGCGCATTCAGCCTCTCTGCCACTCATCCGTAAAAACATATTCTTATTAAAAGCAAAAGTGATTTTTTGCAACAATTATTTTCGTTTTCGTTGCAATATTTTAATTTGCCGTTGTCAGCCGGCCGCTTTTCTGCTATCTGTTAACCCAAAGAAAACAAAAAACGCCGGCTCCGGCCGTCTATTTACGGAAACATCAGACATGACGGAAAACACAGCTCCCCGCGCCCTGCGCGCAAACATCACCATCATCGGCCGCCGCAATGCCGGCAAATCTTCCCTGATCAACGCTCTCATCGGACAGGAAGTGGCCATTGTTTCGCCGCAGCCGGGCACTACTACCGACGCGGTTGCCAAAGCTTATGAGCTGCTGCCTCTGGGACCGGTCACCTTTTATGACACCGCCGGGCTTGACGACGAAGGAGAACTCGGCAGTTTAAGGATTAAAGCGACCCGCAAAATTCTGTTCAAAACCGACCTTGCGGTGATTGTCGTTTCCGAACGGGGGCTGGAAGAAAAAGAAAAGGAAATCATCAAAGAGATGCGGCGGGCGGCGATTCCCTTCGTCATCGCCTTCAACAAATGCGACCTTAAACCGGCAAGCGGACAGGACCGCGCCTACTGCCGGGAAAACGGCCTGCCTTATGTTGAAGTTTCCGCCGCAACCGGACAAAACACGGATCGGCTGAAAGCGGAAATCATCCGTCTGGCACCGGCGGAATTCAGGGAAGATCCCCTGTTGGCCGGCGATTTGATCAAACCCGGCGATACCGTGGTATTGGTCGTGCCGATCGACCTGTCGGCGCCCAAAGGCCGGCTGATTCTGCCGCAGGTTCAGGTTCTGCGGGAAATTCTCGACGGCAACGCCGTCGCCGTTGTTGCCAAAGAGCATGATCTGAAAGCGGCGCTGGCTAACCTGAAAGAGCCGCCGGCTTTGGTAATCACCGATTCGCAGGTTGTCATGAAAGTTGCCCCCGAAGTTCCGCCAGAAATCAAAATGACCACTTTTTCCGCCTTGTTTGCCCGTTACAAAGGCGATATCGGCGTTTTCCTCCGCGGCGCAAAGAAAATCGACGAGCTGAACGACGGTGACCGGATACTGATTGCCGAAGCCTGTTCGCACCATGTTCAATGCGATGATATCGGCCGGGTCAAAATCCCCGCCTGGCTCAGACAATATACCGGCCGCAAACTTGAATTCGAATTCTGTTCCGGCGGCGATTTTCCCGAAGATCTGGAAAAATACGCCCTGGTCGTCCATTGCGGCGCCTGCATGCTTAACCGCGCCGAAATGATTCGCCGATTGAAGGAATGCGAACGCCGGGGCGTGGCAGTTACCAACTACGGCATCGCCATTTCCAAAACCCGCGGTCTGCTTGAACGGATTTCCGCCCCGCTGACCGCCTAAATGCGGTCAAGCGCCGCCTTATAATATTCGGTCACGATTTTGACCCGCGGAATATCTTTGGTACAGTTGTTGACGACCAGATAGACCGGCATTTGCAAACCGCCGGCCAGTTCGTCCAGACGCACCAGTCCGCCGCCCTGAAACTGCCGGGGCATCAGGCCGATTCCCACCCCGTGACGGATCGCTTCCAGCACGGCAAAAGTGGAATTGGAGGAAAAGCTTATGTTTTTGGCTTTGCTCATCAGCTCCTTCCAGCCGGGAACATAGTTTTCGTTTTGCAAACCGTTGATAATCCGGTGATTTGCCAACAAATCGTCCAAACTGCCCGGCGTGCCGTATTTGGCCAGATAACCGGGTACTGCGAAAAAGCGGCATTCAATGTTCTTTTTATACAAAAGCGAAAAGTCTTTTAAAGACTCCGGCAGCGTCGTCACAATACCGAAATCGATTCCCATTTCCCGGTAATCGGGCGAACCGAGCGTTGTCAGCGAGATCACCTTGATATCGGGATATTCTTCGCAAAAGCCGGTAACGCCGCAGGGAAACAGAGCCGTGCTTACCATCAGCGGCAGACAGACGCACACGCTGCCTTTGTACCGGCTGTCATAATCAAGCGGACTGTAGATTTTATCGAGAAGAAGCTGCAGGTTTTCCACCTGTTCCACAATCAGCTCCGCGCGGCTGGTCAGATATGTTCCCTTGGCATTGTTGACCACCAGCTGCACCCCCAGAACCTGTTCCAGATTGGAAATATATTTGTTGACCGTATCGATCGAACTGTTGGTAACTTCCGCCACCTTTCTTTTGCTCTGATATTTGGCTATCGCCGACAACATTAAAAGTCCGTTCAAATTCTGCAGTGATTTTTTGGTAATCATAACACCCTCACCAGTTCAACCGAAAGTTGATCAATAGCCGATATATATTTTAAAAGACAGACTTAATTTTATTAAACCATTATTTTTAACAATGCACTAAAAAAACAAAAATTTTTCACAGAATCATTGAATTGAAAAAAAAGATCCCCAAATTAGCTTCGGGGATCTTTGGTCTGAAGTTATGCAGCTAAAAATAGTAGCGAACGCCGACGGTAACTTCCTTCATGTTTTTGACCGCGTCCATGTCGGTCACGGTATAACGGAACATGGCGCGAATGCCGAGCGAGGGCAGCGGGTTGATCTGACCGCCGATTCCCAGCCGGAGACCGTTGCCTTCCTCGTTGAAAGACCGGCGGCCGCCGACACCGTTGATATTGACCGTGTTGGTAACGTCGGCGTCATAATAGCCGTAGCCGACGGAAGAAAGAATCTCCACAATTCCCAGATTGAGCACGTCGCCGACCAAATCGACGCCGTAAGACTTAAGCTTCAGCTTGGTGGAAAACTCGTCGCCTTCGACAAAGTGGTTCCGTACCGTATTGTCCTTGTTTTCCGACTGCTGGTAAAAACCTTCGACCGAAAGGAAACTCAGCAGCTTGACCCCGGCAACAACTCCCAGGGAATTAAAATTGTCAGCGTAAAAATCTTCGCTTTCGCGTCCGAAGTTAAGCGAAGAATAATTATAGTCCGCCCCGACGTAGGGAGAAACAAAAGCCGCGCCGGCATCTGCGGAAAACAGACACAGAGCCGCCGCCAGCAACCCGATTTTTTTCATTTCAGTCAATCCTTTTAAAAGTTAAAACTAAGGTTTTGTTTAGCATTAATAAATTAAGAAACTCTAAAAGCCCTTTTGTTGACAAAATTTCGGAAACGGTATAAAATGAGAACGTTTATTATCATAATGTAAATTATTTTAGAAATTATAAAGAAAGATGAAATCATATTTGTACGCTCTCGGCACGCTGATTGTGCTGGCATGCATCTGTCAGGACGACATCTTCGTCCTTTTGCAGCCGGCGCCCGCCAATGAACAAAAGTCAGCCGCAACGGCAATTGTCCCCGCGGACACCGCCGTCGTTGACACAAACATTGTCGAAATGACGAAAGAAACAATGTCGGCATATGACCGCGCTTTGCCCGAACCGGTCAAAATCGCGGAAAAAATTACGGTCAAAAACCACATTGTCATCAACAATGACACAGCCGTAAAAAAAGTTCCGCAAAACGTTTTCGACCGCTCGGAAACCGTCAGCCTGAACGGCAAGACGTACAGAGGGCTGGAAGACGAGTTGATCGCCTGCATCGCCTATGTGGAAAACTATTTTCCGACTTCGTATTTCTGCGGAGCCAGATGGACGATCGGATACGGAACAACCGGCTACGCTGACGGCAAAAAAGTTTTGCCCAACCAGCGCATTTCCAAAAAAGAAGCTCAGGACTGCGTCAGACACCATTTGCGCAGTTATGTATTTCCCGTTATTGACCGATACGTCGAAAGGGAACTTTCCGAAGGGGAAATGCTGGCTACCTGTCTGTTCATTTACAACATCGGCGGCGGCAATTTTGCCAATCAAAAAGGGATCGGCCGTTCCTGCGCTTTTCTAAAGGCGCTGAACGACAACAAATCCTCGCAGGAATGTGCACGTAAAATGACGGAATTTTACCGGTCGGCGGGTAAAAAGGTCGACGGCCTTTTGAAACGCCGCTGGGTTGAAGGCGCCATTTTCTGCGGTTACCTTACCGCGGAAGATATCCTTCAGCTGGAACCCGCAGGGTTCTACAATTCCCGCAGCCTGAACGATTACTATGTGAGCAGCCGGCCCGACCGGGACGGTTTTTACTCATACAGATTCGATCAGGACACCGTTCAACGCTTTCTCGACCAAAACCGGGGAACGAACAAACGGGTCATTGACATCATCTGATCTGAAGCCCCGTTGAAAAACGGGGCTTCATTTCTTTTAAATGTTGCCGGAAAAAAAGGGAAAGGCTAATATAAAAAAACAACCTGAAACAACCCTGAAAGAGGAAAAAATGAGCGAAATTCTGTTTCTTGAATATCCCAAATGCACAACCTGCCAAAAAGCCCGCAAATGGCTGGAGGAAAACGGCGTCCGCTTCAAGGCCCGTCACATCGTCGAAGACCGCCCGAACGCAGACGAGCTGAAAATCTGGCTGGCACAAAGCGGCAAACCGCTGAAAAGTTTTTTTAATACCAGCGGACTGAAATACAAAGCCCTCGGCTTAAAAGACAGACTGCCCCAGCTCGGCGAAGACGAACAAATTGCCCTGCTTGCTTCCGACGGCATGCTGGTCAAACGCCCGCTGGTCGTCGGCAAAGACTTCGTACTGGCCGGCTTCCGGGAAAAAGAATGGCAGGAAAAACTTTTATAAACCGAAAAGACGCTTGCATAATCGGATAATAAAAGATATCCTTTTATATTATCAGATATCAGCGGAGACTAATATGATCAATATTGAAGATTTGTTTATCAGCCAGCCGGCGCTTTGCGCCATTGCCTCAATTGACGAATTCCGGGGCCGCTGGCAGGGACGCGGCGGCATTGACGAAACGCTTGCCGCACGCTTAAAAGAACGCGCCCTGAACGAAAGCGTCGCTGCCATTGCCAACCCGGCGGAAAACCGCAATTACCGGCAGCTTCTGGAACAGATTATCAACCACAGCGGCGAAACCGGCCTGTTTGAAACTTCGGTCAAAAAACTGCATAAGCTGCTGCTTGCCGATTCTCTGATCGACGAACGCGAAAAAGGCGAATACAAACAGCGTCTCAATCCGGTTTATTCCAAAACCGTGGACGGCCGGCCGATCGACGTTTTTTTTGAAACCGCCAGCCCGTTTGAAACGCCGCAAATGATGCACAAACTGCTGGAATGGACACGCAACTGTCTGGAAAGTCGCAACTGCCACCCGCTGCCGGTCATCGCTCTGTTTATGGTTCATTTTCTCATTATCCACCCTTTTCAGGACGGCAACAGCCGGCTGGCGCGCGCCCTCACCCTGTTGCTGCTGCTGAAAGCCGGCTACGGTTATCTGCAGTTTGTCTCTTTGGAAGCGGCGATCGAAGACAACAAGGAAGAATATTACCGCTGCCTGCGGCAGGTGCAGAACAGTCTGGCCGGTGCGGAACCGCAATACGGCGAATGGCTGTTGTTTTTCCTGCGCACCGTTCAGCGGCTGCAAAAACGGCTGGACGAACAAACGGAATCTGCGGCCGGCAGCTATGACGAACTGCCGGAACTTTCCGCGCAGATACTGGAACTGGCGGAAGCAAAAGGCCGGGTTACGCTCAAATCAGCAACCGAAAATACCGGCGCCAACATCAATACGGTCAAAAAGCATCTTGCAGCCCTCGCCCGCGAAGGTTACCTCATCCGCCGGGGTTCTGCCCGCGGCACTTGGTACGTCAGAGCAAAATAAGCCTGCGGTTTCAAAAAACATCCCCGCATACGGGGATGTTTTTTATTACTTTCCTTACAAAGCCCCGGAGGATATTTGGGCTGAGTGTTCTAATGCCGCAACAACGTCCCGTCTTTAATTTTGGTCGAACCATTTCATCCTTTGTTAATCTGTCCTTTAGGGCACCCCCGCTTCATGCCTTTGATCACGATCAAACCAATTGTTGCCGTTTCAGCCCCGGTTTGCCGGGAAACGGCTGTTTCTTTTCCGCCGGCCGTTTTTTACCGTTTTTTCAACCGGACATGACAAACGAAAAACTCTTTATTCCCAGAGATTATAAAGATGTTCAAGCAGACTCTTCTTTTGTTGGCGGAAGGCAAAATGTTTGAACAAAAGATAATTGACTGCCACGATCAAAACGATCGCTGCCGCCTGCGCCAAATAAACGTTCCATGCCAGCCTCCCGGCAAGAACTTCCAACAAAGCCGCATTCAGGACATAACTCAAACACCAGATCAGGAGTGATTTGACAAATTCTTTCAAATGATTGCCCTCGGTACGAAAAACCAGGTGCTTGTACGAAAAAAAGGCAATCACCGAAGACAACAGCCAGGTGGCAAGCAAAACAAGCTGATAACGGCTGACCGAAAAAGCCAGTCCGAGCAAAACAAAAATCAGATAACGAATCGCCATATTGACAATTCCCGCAATCACGAACCGCACTTTTTCGTCAATCAAAAACCAACGGCGGGCCATATTTCCTTCTTTTTTCAACATTCGTCCCTCTTCCTAATTAACATAAGCACCCGGCACAGTTTTTTGAAGCACCGGCGAGCGTTCGTAAAAAATCAAAGAATTCGTCCCGGCCGTTTATGCCATATAACCGATTCGCTGTTTGAAATCAGCTGGTCAACATTGCGACCGCCTGTTTCCGCACCGGATTTTTGCCGGCTGCAACCAAAAAACGCATCGACAAGACGAACATATATCATTAACATCACGCCGCAACCCCTTCTTCTTGCCGTGATCGGGATAAAAAACTCTTTTCCCCGCCGCTTCAGACCGCTCGTCTGTTGCTTCTTTTCGCATTTCCGGTCTTAATTCCGTTTTTCCTTTGCACAAAGCCATAAACAGCGCTTTTTCCGGATGAAAACAACACACAGCCAAGGCCGCACACACTTTGTATCAATATATCGGAAAAGTCTGCGGTTATCTTTACCGCTGTCGCAATTACAACAACATCCTCCGCTATGAAAGGAAGTTAAAAAAGTTAAGAGTTGTACAATGCTTATTCCTCGATATTTTGCACGCATCGCCGGTAAGACAAAACCCGCGACGCCCGCTCGCCTGACGGAAAAGACAAAGTCCCGGCGCTCGTTCGCCTGACGGCTCTCCGACATACTCCGTCCGTTTCCCGCTTACAGTCAAACCTTTTTCCCCGAGAGTTCAAATCCGCCATCAATGTCGCAAATGCAACAACACCCTCCGCTATGGGAGGGTGTTGTTGTAATTGGAGCGGGTGAAGGGATTCGAACCCTCGACATCAACCTTGGCAAGGTTGCGCTCTACCCCTGAGCTACGCCCGCATCGTTAGAACGAGATATTTAATACCATAAGCAAAAAATTTTGCAAGCATTTTTTTCAAAATTTTTGATATTTTTTTTGCAATCTTCACCTTTCGCTGCTATATTCAAACAGAAACAATAAATTATTAACCTCAAAATCCTATAATTATGCTGACCGCTTTTTATAATCTCGGCCCGCCCGAACAATGTCTCGTTATCGGCGCACTGATCGCGGCTCTTTATTGCCTGGCGTTTTTGCTTTTGCATCCGCTGTGGATTCGCCAACGAATACAAAACTGCAATTGGCGGCGCTATCAAAAGAAAATTTTGATCGCCCGCATCGGTATGATCGCCATCGTTGTATCTACGGCCATTGCCGCCGTTTACCTCGAAAGCCGCAGTTGGAAAAAAACCGCCATCATTGCCGGACTGATCGCCTGTTACATTCTGATGCGCTGCGAACAGTCCCGCCGGAAGAAAAAGCATTAAAACATGCCCGTTCAAAAGTTCCGCCCTCAGAGCGGAACTTTTTTATAACGTTTCTTTTTTTATGACATTTCTGACGGGAAACTCCGGATTTGCCCGAAGATGAACGCTTTAGTACCGTGACGACGACGCTCCGTGCCTTTGATTATGGACAAACCGACAGCTTTGCATCGGTTTCGCCCCGGTTTACCCGGGAAATATTTATTGCCGTTAACATTTTACCGTCCACGGTATTTCTTGCATCCGAAGTTTCCTCTTGTACTTTTCCGCCTCCCGTTTCCGCCATACCCGGCCGGCCTTCTCCGTTCCGCGTATTCCGTTACCTGCGTTTCCTTATCCTTTTTACACCGCCTTCTTTCCATCGCCGTTTTTTTCCGACCCCTTCTTTTCTTTCCAAAACCTGATTAAATTTCAGCTTGCCAACAAGCGGTAATTTCTTTAATATCAACCCTGCATCCGGGAGGCCGGGTGCGGTGTCTCAAAAACATCTTCACTATGAAAATCCTTCTTCGGAAGGAGTGTCGGTAATATATTGAATAACGACGACTGTATAGTGACAGTTTTTGAGCTCCTTCCGCCTAAGGGTTTTCCCCGGGCGGTTTTGTTTTTTTACCATAAACAAAATCAAGGGAGTTTCAAACTATGTTTAACGATAAAATCAAAAAGATAATCGGACAAGAGCTGCACAAATACCGCTGTGACCGTTTTCTGCAATTAAAAACGGTGGCGGCCAAAACCGGGATCCCCTGGTACGTGATCGACAACATGGAGATAGGCAGCGTGCGCAAATGGGAACATTACCGTCATCTGCTTGAGTTCTACGGCCGGGACGTCAAAATTGAACTGGTCGGGAGAACCGAAAACGTCGGAAACGGCACCGCGAAAAATAATGGCGGAAACAACCGGCGAGAAACGGCGGAAAGGCCGGGCAAGTCCGAAAAATAACGAGAAAGGAAAAAATAAAAAAGGGAAAGCAAAATGCCTTCCCTTTTTTATGGCTGCGGCTGAATTTTTCCGTTGCAAACAAGCTTTTGCGTTCGATTTGCCGATCGGCAAAATATTCTGCTGCCGGATGTTTCAGAACTTCGGATGATCTTTGATGTTGCGACAGGCAAAACTGAGATTGTAAATACGTTTGACGCCTGAGGTCAGGAAATAGCCGTCGATTTTCGTTTCCAGCAATGTTTGGTATTTTTTCAGTTCCATATTGTAATTGCTGAAATAAAGCAGGACTTCAAGGTCGGTGAAACCGCGGTCGGTATAAATGTTGTAGTCATAGGCGCAGATTTCCCGGCCGAAAGTTTCGACGACGATTCGCTGAATGTTTTTGAAATGCTCCTCGTAGTTGTTGAGCCGATAGGAGTCGGCAAATTGGTTCAGCGCCTGATAAAGCGGCTCTGCCGGCGCGACGGCGATGATTTTTTTCAGCAGCGGAATGCTGCCGGTGATGAGGGCGAACTTGATCATTTCCAGCGGAAAGACTTCAATGTCTTCTTCCAGGTTTTCAAAATGCGGCTTAATCAGAAGCATTGACATTTCCAGCATGCCAAGGTTGATCAGGTCGTCGAGGTACATTTTTTCAAACACGAGGGAAATGTTGCCGCCCAGTTCCCAGACACGGGAGGCGATTGCCCGCGCCCTCTGTTCGCGGGAGTTGAGGATTTCGAGATGCGTTTGCAGAATCAGCAGTTCGACGTTGTCGCGGTACTGCATCAGCATCTTGTCCACCATTGCCCCGGTTTTCAAAATTTCGGTGGTGTTGCTGCAGCTCAGGCTTTTGACCTGACGGTATAAATTTTGAATTTGCTGGCTGATGATTGCCTGCATGGAAAAATCGGCGGCCATTTTCTTAATCCTCACAATATTTAATTTTGCTAAAATAAGATTATATCCGATCATAACTTATAATTTGCAAATTTGGAATATTTAAAATGCCGAAAATCGTTTTTATGCTGCTGCTGTGCCTTTTGCTTGCCGGCTGTGAGGCCGTCGGCCGCGGCATTGCCGCCGAGCTGCTGGACGAAAGCCGGAGTGTTGAAAAGTCAGGCCGCTGCGTCGTTACCGGTTACCGGGTGCCGGGAACGGAAAGCCACCTGCATCCGGGCGAAACGGTCAAAATCCTGATGATCCACGGCATCGGCACCCATTCTCCGGGCTATTCCCTGCTGTTGCAGGAAAATCTGGCGAAAAACCTCGGCTTAAACGTGATGTCGCGGACCGGCAGAAACATCGGACTGCGCAGTCCGGAAGATCTGCAAACCGCCCTCGGCAACCTGCGGGTGACTTTTCTGACCGACGAAAAAGGCGAAAAGAGGATTTTGTTTTATGAACTCACCTGGTCGGAAATTACCCGGCCGCAGAAAGAGCTGCTGGCCTACGACAGTTCTTCCCTTTATGCCGACCGGCGGGTCGTTTTCAACCGCATGATGAAACAGTTTCTCGACAATGCCCTGCCCGATGCGGTTTATTACATCGGCAGCCGCCGGCGGCTGATACAGCAGTCGGCGGAACAGGCAATGTGCTGGATGCTCAAAACCGACTGGCAGACGCTGCCGGACTTTCAAGAGGGCGTCTGTCTGATGTCTCCGGCAGAACAGGTGCGGGCGGTTGCGGCGCAGAAGATGCTGTTTATCACCCACAGTCTGGGCAGCAAGATTTTTATCGACGCCTTCACCGCGCTGGCCGAAGATATGCAAAAGGCGGAAGCCGGCGGTTCGGCGGCCGCCGTCCGCCGGGTGCGGGACAAAAGGCTGACCGTGTTTATGATGGCCAACCAGCTGCCGCTGCTGCACATCTGGTCGGATCCGGCAAAAGTCAACGGCAAAATCGCCTCTTACTGCCGTCCGGACGGACGCGATTACGACCGGCGGATCATCAGCCGTCTGAATATCGTCGCCTTTAACGATCCCGACGATCTGCTGACCTATGCCGTCCGCCCGGACTTTGTCGACCGCTACATGGATTCCCGCATTTGTCCGCGGGTAACCAACGTCAGCGTTAACGTAACCGATGCGGTTTCCGCTTTCGGAGTCGGCGTGGTTAATCCGGTTTCCGCCCATGAGGACTATGACCGGAGTCCGACGGTGATCGGCCTGATCGGGCAGGGCACCGCGGCGTTGTCGGACAACGGTTACGGGCAATGCCGTTTTATCCGCCTGAAAAGCCGTTTTCCGGGAACGGATTGACAACCGGAGAAAATGCGTTATACTTAAAAACAATAAACATTATTAATTAATTAGAGTATGACGATAAGAGAAATTTTAGCAGAATTGTCCGAGTTCTCGCCGGAACTTTTTCAGGGAAACGAAAGACTGGAAGCAGACCGCAAGGCTGATCCCTGGCTTTCTTATTATGACGCCGAGGCCGTTTTCGTTGCCGACGATTTTCCGCTCAACATGCCCGCTTTCAAAAACGCCGGCACGGTTATCGTCAGCGAAGACCTGATGCCTTTCGTGTCGAGCCTGACCGTCAATGTCATCATTGTCGGCGCGGCGTATCTTGAAGACGCGAGAAGACGGCTGGAAATCCTGCTGGACTGATTTGCAGACGGTATGCAAAATGCCGAAACGAAAAGTGCCGAACAAAAAATGTTTGGCACTTTTTTATTTATGCGCTAAATCTGGAATAAAAAAATACCGCCGAAGGAACCGCCGTTGTGGTCAGAACTGAAATCCTGCTTTTTATATGAACGGACCCGTTGGTTTTTGTGGGTGCCGGTTTTCTTTGCCGCCGGTATCGGCGTTTATTTCGCGCTGCCCTCGGAACCGCCGCTGTGGACGGCTGCCGCGCCGTTTGCCCTGCTGCCTCTCTTGTGGCTTTTCCGCCGTCGTCCGGTTGTCCGCGGTGTCGTTTTGCTGTTGCTGCTGGCAACCGCCGGTTTTGCCGACGTTCAGTTGAAAAGTTTTTGCCTTTCCCGCAAGGCGCCGCCGGCTGAAGACGGCAAGCTTTACCTGCGGGGCCGCATTGACCGGCTTGACACCAATTACCGCGGGCGTCCCCGGATCGTGCTCGGAGAAATGTACGATTTTGAAGACAATCCGGTCGCCGGGCGCTATCGGCTGAGCATGATCCACCGGGATCCGGGGCTTGAAGTCGGCGACTGCGTGGAAATGGTGGCGGCGGTTTCTCCGCCGTTTCCCCCGTCGCTGGCCGACGGCTATCAGTTCGACCGCCGGCTGTTTTTTGACGGCATAACCGGCACCGGTTATATTCCGAGTGAAGTGCTGCCGGTTAAGTGTCCGGATTCTTCTCCTCGGCTTGCCGACCGCGCGGCGGCGCTGCGCCGGTCGATCGTCGAGCGGATTTACAATATTCTGCCGCCGGATGAAGCGGCGGTTGCGGTGGCGATCGTCGCCGGCGACCAGACCAAAATCAGCCGTCCGTTGATTGACGCTTACCGCAATTCCGGTCTGGCGCATTTCCTTTCCATTTCCGGTTTGCATATGAGCATGCTGGCGGGACTGATGTTTTTCCTGGTGCGGATGGTGATGGCTCTGATCCCGCCGCTTTCGCTTCGCTATAATTCCAAAAAGGTTGCCGCCGTCCTTGCCATTTTCATCGGCGCGGTTTATCTGGTGATTTCGGGCGCGGCGATCCCCGCGCAAAGGGCTTTTATCATGACTTTGGTGGTGCTGCTGGCTGTATTGTTCGAGCGGCAGGCGATTTCCGTGCGCACGCTGACATGGGCGGCGCTGATCGTTTTGGTCGTCACGCCCGAAGCTCTTGTCGGCGCCAGTTTTCAGATGTCTTTTGCCGCGGTGTTTGCGCTGGTGGCTTTTTATGAAAAATATGCCGGCCGCCTCAACCGCTTTCTGAGCGGAGAAGAAGTTTCTCTGCCGGCCAAAATCGGCCGCGGGCTGTTTGCCTATTTCGCCGGCACGGTGATTGCCGATCTTGTCGCTTCGGTTGCCACCCTGCCGTTTGGCATTTATCATTTTAACCAGCTCGATTATTACAGCAGTCTGACCAACCTGCTGTCCGGTCCGCTGATCGGATTCGTAATTATGCCCTTTGTGCTGGTGTCTCTTTTGGCCATGCCTTTCGGTCTGGAATGGCTGCCGCTCAAAATTGTCGGCTTCGGCCTGTCGCTTACCAACCGGCTGACGGTTTGGGTGGCTTCGCTGCCTCATGCGACCGGCGGCGCCGTTTCGATGCCGGTCTGGGCGTTGGTGCTGATCAGTCTCGGCGGCCTCTGGCTTTGCCTGTGGCGCGGAAGCTGGCGGATATGGGGAACGGCGGCCGTTGTTGTCGGCATGCTTGCCATGGCGGCGGTGGATAAGCCGGACATTATTGTCGACCGGCAGGGCAAAACCATGGCGGTTTTGAACCGTAGCAACGGCAAATACTTTTTCCTGCCCGGCGCTTCCCGCTGGAACAAGCAGAACTGGCTGAGCAAATATGCGGCGGAAGAGGAAAAGAACCGGCGGGATATTTATAATCCGCTGTATCCCGGACGGGTTGAACCGGTGCCGGGCAGGGGCGTGCTGGTCGACGGCCGCTTTTTTGACCGAAACGAAACTTTGGGCGCCGGCTTTTATGAACGTGACGGTCACTTGCGGATGGAAACCGTGCGCGGGTATATCGGCCGCCGTCCGTGGAACCGGTGATTTTTGTTTTTTTTGTCCAAAATGGTTGACTTTTTTTTAAAAAATGTTATTTTCGGATTGTTTGATAAAATTTTTATAATGATAATTATTAACCTTTATATTGCAAAATTTATGGAAATAGGAACAATTTTCGTATTCTTCGTGCTGCTGTTGTCGGCTGCGCTTGTTCTTCTGAAGATGCCGTTTGTTGCAGAACGGAACAAACTGGCTTTGCTGCTGAAGATCATAGTGGTGGTGTGTATGGGATTTTGGATATGTATTTATTGGCTGCAAGGTCTCGAAGGCATTAATAAGTAGCAAAACCGCGCATGTTGATGCAATGCGTTTTAAAATCGTTATTGTTGCCGTGATGTATAATGAACGTCAGCTTCGGCAATAATTAAACTCCCTTGTCGGCCGGCGGCTGCAGGGGAGTTGCGTTTTAAAAAATCTGTTCGCGGGTTTTGTTTAAACGCACTTTCGGGAAGTCTTCCTGCGCCTTGTTCAGGTGCCAGGCATTGCGAGCCAGGAAAACTTCCGCCCCGTCGTGGTCGGTGGCCATCGACGCGCGGTTGGCGTCGGCAAACTTTTTCAGTTCGTCCTTGTCGTCGGCCTCGAGCCAGCGGGCGGTAAAATACTGCGTCGGTTCAAAAGCGACCGGAATACCGAACTCGGTGCGGATGCGGTCGGCCATCACTTCAAACTGCAGCACTCCGACCACGCCGACGATCCATTCGGCGCCGATCACCGGTTTGAAAACGCTGGCGCCGCCTTCTTCGGCAATCTGCCGGAGAGCGTTGCCGAGGTGTTTTGACTTCAGCGGATCGAGCGCCCGCACGCTTTTTAAAAGTTCGGGCGCAAAACTCGGAATGCCGGTGAAATGCAGTTTTTCGCCTTCAGTCAGACAGTCGCCGATACGCAGCTGGCCGTGGTTGGGGATGCCGATGATGTCGCCGGGAAAGGCGTCTTCCGCCAGTTCGCGTTCCTGTGCCAGGAACATGACCGGCGTGGCAACTTTTACCGGTTTACCGGTACGAACCTGATAAAGGCTCATGCCGCGTTTGAAATGCCCCGAGCAAATACGCATAAAGGCGATGCGGTCGCGGTGTTTGGGATCCATATTGGCCTGGATTTTGAAAATAAAGCCGGTAACTTTTCCTTCTTCTGGCAGAATCTGTCGTTCCGCCGCCGGCCGGGCAAGCGGGGAGGGTGCCATGTTGTGCAGGCCTTCCAGCACTTCCTGCACGCCGAAGTTGTTGATCGCGCTGCCGAAAAAGACCGGGGTCAGGGCGCCTGCCAGATACAGTTCCTTGTCAAAGGCCGGACACAGTTCGCGCACCATTTCGATGTCTTCGCGCAGCTTGGCTACCGCATGCGCCGGCAGCAGACGGTCGAGTTTTTCGTCGTCGAGCCCGCGACAGGTTTCGATGGTGGCGTTTTTCTGTGATTTGTCGCCGTTTTTGTTCATCAAAATCAGTTGGTCGCCGATCAGGTCGTAGCAGCCGAGAAAGTCCTTGCCCATGCCGATCGGCCAGCTGGCCGGCGTAACGTCAAGCGCCAGCGTTTTTTCAATGTCGTCGAGCAGGCTGAACGGATCCATGCCTTCACGGTCGAGTTTGTTGATGAAAGTGATGATCGGCACGTTGCGCAGCCGGCAGACTTCAAACAGTTTTTTGGTCTGAGTTTCGATACCTTTGGCCGAGTCGATGACCATGACGGCGGAGTCGACCGCCGTCAGCACCCGGTAAGTATCTTCGGAAAAGTCTTCGTGCCCCGGCGTATCAAGCAGGTTGAAGGTGATGTCCTTGTAGTCGAACGTCATCACTGAAGAAGCGACCGAAATGCCGCGTTCCTGCTCCACTTTCATCCAGTCGGAGCGGGCGCGCCGGTTTTCGCCGCGGGCTTTGACCGCGCCGGCCTGCTGAATGGCGCCGCCGAATAACAGCAGTTTTTCGGTAAGCGTGGTTTTACCGGCGTCGGGGTGGGAAATGATCGCGAAAGTTTTCCGCGGGTTGGTATTGTTGCTGCTCATGTTTTTCCTGTAAAAAAATCTGTTTCGTCCGTTTAGCGGCATATTACATATTTCTTCACATTTTGCAAGTGCTTAGAACGCTTCTCCGGTGGCTTTTTACGATTTAGGGCTTGATTTATAAAATATTTTGAGTAGTATTTTGAGGAATTTTAGCAAGTGCGGGCGTGGTGGAACTGGCAGACACGTCAGATTTAGGTTCTGATGACGCAAGTCGTGGGGGTTCAAGTCCCTTCGCCCGCACCAGACATTGGTTTCAACATTTTATGACAGAGAAGAAAATGAAGGTAACAGAACAAAAAGCAGAAGGCCTGAAGAAAAAATATCAGGTGGTTATTGAAAACAAAGACTTTGAGGCAAAAGTCGAAAAGAAACTGAACGAAGTCGCCAAAAACGTCAAACTTCCGGGTTTCCGTCCGGGCAAAGCCCCCAAAGAAATGTTGAAACAGAAATACCGCGCTTCGGTTATGGGCGAGGCTCTGGACGAAATGGTCCGCGACGCCGCCGACGAAGTGGTCAAGGAAAACAAGCTGAAACTGGCTTTGCGTCCGAGCATCAGCATCACCAAATTTGACGAAGGCAAAGACATCGAATTTGACATGGAAGCCGAAACCCTGCCGGAAATTAAAGTCGGCGATTTTTCCGACGTCAAAGTCGAAAAGCTGATGGCCGAAGTTCCTTCCGAAGAAGTCGAAAAGGCTTTGCAGTATATCGTCAGCTCCCGCCGCGAAACGGTAAAAGTTGAAGATGCCGGCCGTCAGGCCAAAAAGGGCGACACCCTGGTCATCGATTTCTGCGGTTCGATTGACGGTGTCGAATTTCAGGGCGGAAAAGGCAGCGACTATCCGCTTGAGCTCGGCTCCAACACTTTTATCCCCGGTTTTGAAGACCAGCTGATCAATGCCAAAGCCGGCGACAAGATTGACGTCAAGGTCAAATTCCCCGACAACTATCATGCCAAGGACTTGGCCGGCAAAGACGCCGTTTTTGCGGTTGAGGTAAAGGAAATCCGCGAACCGAAAGCGATTGAGGTTAATGATGAATTTGCCAAGTCCGTCGGCGAAGAAAGCCTGGACGCTTTGAAGGAAAGCATCAAAAACCGCATTAAGGCAGATTATGAAAACGCCTCCAAACTGAAGCTGAAACGCAGCCTGCTGGACAAGCTGGACGAAGCTTACAAATTTGACGTTCCGGAAAGCCTGGTCGAAGAAGAGTTCAAATCGATCGAAGCCCAGTATAAACGCGCCAAGGAGCTGAACCAGCTCGACGAGCACGAAAAGAATACCCCGGAAGAAGAACTGATGAAGGAATATAAGCAGATTGCCGTCCGCCGCGTCAAACTCGGTCTGCTGCTTTCCGAAGTCGGCGCCGAAGCCAAAGTTACCGTAACCGCCGACGACCTGAACAAGGCGATTATGAACGAAGCGAAAAAATATCCGGGACAGGAAAAGACCGTTTTCGATTTCTATCTGAAAAACGCCAAGGCGGTAGAAGCTCTGCGTGCGCCGGTGTTTGAAGAAAAAATCATCGACTTCGTGCTGGGCAAGGCCAAGGTCGAAGAAAAAATCGTTTCGGTCGAGGAACTGTATTCTTTTGACGAAGATGCCAAGCCGGCCAAAAAGAAAAAGGTCGCTGCCAAATAGTCGGCGTCTTGCAGCAACGATAAAATAAAAAAGGGAGATGAAAATCTCCCTTTTTTAGGCTTTAGGCGCCCGGTCCGGCGGATGAATGCGGACATCTCGACCCGTCCGGTAAATTCGCGGAGTATTGAAGCCGGGCTTTTGCGGTTTGAAACGGTCATCGCCGCTCTTTCTGGCGAATGAAAATTTATGTTTCGGGGCAGATGCGTGCGGGTTTTGTGTTTTGTTGCATATCTTATCGAACAGGGGACGCTCTGCCGGGCGTTTGAGTTTGGATTCCCTGCGTCAACCGGCGGAAATTTATGTTTCAAACGCCCGTGCCTGCCGGTAAAAATTTGTTGCCCGGCTTTTTGCGCGAAGCCGGTCTCCGAAGCTGCCGAAAATATGTGCCGGCGGAGCTCTTCCGCGTTTGTCCGTTGTTTATAAGGATAAAATAAAGCCGCCGACTATGGCGGCGGTAACTATTATTATTGCCGCGGCATTAAAGGTCCATTTGCAGCAGATTTTGAATTCTTCCCATATCCGGCTTTTGTTTGTTTTGTTTTCAGACATGAAGTTTGCTTTCTTTTATTGGTGCTGCGGTTCAAAAACAAACATTCCGTACAACACCAGCAAAAGGCCTAAAATCAGAATAACTTGCGATATTCTCAAATAAATTAAACCGATTTTTTTGAGAAAGCGGTAAAATTTTGAACTTTTGATTTTCTGATTGTCTTCTGCCACGTTGTTTTTCCCGAAAACCGTTGATGAACCGGCCGTTGATGAATTTCCTTGTCGTTAGTGTATAATAAAAAAAAATATTTGCAAATAAAAAATGAGGAACCGTTGTCGGTTCCTTATTTAATTGAAAAAACTTATGGTCATTTTCTCCATCGATTGTTTTTATAATCAAAATCTTTTAACCAGTTTCTGCAATTGTCATTCGGGTGCAACAGACCATAATTCAGAGCTTCAATATTATTGTCCATATCCTTATAAGAATCTTGTAATGTTTCTATCACAGGCTGCCCTTTCCATATTTTTCGAACAATATCGTAACCTTCTTTTAGGCCGCCTAAAAAGGCACCATATATATATTGGTCCGGACCTCCCTGTCCGTTAATGCACATTCCGAGTCTGTGTGCGTAATTGTCATAACCGACAGCATTTACGGCGTCCATTTCCTGTTTAGCTGCATGTAATGTTCCGAAAGTTTCACCAACTCGATAAACCGGATTGGTTTCTAAAAATATATGTCTGGCATTTCTTGCAATCTTTTCTGCTATTTGTTCTGAATATGGCTGATGAGGTGCTTGTGATGGGCTGACCGGTAGTTGGTAGTCCGGTGTATGCGTTTTTGTGGCATAAGAGGCCGGAATTGTGCCATCCTGCACCAAATCGTTGATCCATTGCCGGGCGGCGTCTCGTACCCATTTGTTGTTATAATCCATGTTATGTTCCTTAAGTGTTTATGTTAAAACCATGTTACTTTTGTAACATTATATGTATAACATAAAATGTTACAAAAGTAAATGCTTAATATACAAAACCGGTGGGTTCCTGAAAATATTTGCAAATAAAAACAGGCGGGGAAATTTCGTTTCCTCCGCCTGCCGCACCGGATGTCCGGGCAGATTTTCCGTTTGTTTTATTCCGGGTCGACCTGTTCGAATTTCAGCGTCGTGTCGCCGCCTTTCAGTACCAGGTTGCCGTCTTCGAAAGAAACGGTTTCGATGTTGCCGAGGTTTTTGAAATATTCGGTTTCCGCCTTCATCATCGGTTCCGGCGCCGCCATCATGGTCGAGCCGATGGCCGAAAACTTGATCTTGTCGCCGTTTAATTCATAGTTGCCGAAATAGCGGTTGACGGCCTGGCCGTAAAATTTGGGCGCTTCGGCGTCAAACGAGAGGGAAATTTCCATTCCTTCCGGCGCGTCGAGCAGAATATAATCGTTGCCTTTGATCTGCGAGGCCGGATCTTTGCTGCACGCGGCCAGCATCAGGCCGAGAAAAAGAGCGCATAATTTTTTCATGGTTTCTCCTGTTATAAAATTGATACTCTTTCTATATATATACTTATTTTCTCCGCTTTCCAGCAAAAAATGCCGTATCTGTCCGAAAATAAATTTTCACCGGCCGAGGCCGGGCTGTTGACCGCTTTGCCCCGCCTTTCCAGTCTGCAAACGATGCAATTCCGGCAGATGTACCGCCCGTTTGCCCGCTTATGCGGCAGCCATAAAAAAAAGCTCTCAAACCGGGCGGTCGGAGAGCTTTTGTTTTTTTAGAGAAAGACTCAGTCGTTCTCAAAGAACGTGTCGCGGTCGATGCGGGCGTCCTGCAACAGTTCTTTCAAGACCGACAAACGTACTTTGCGTTCGTATTTGTCCATTTCCTGATCCTGTTGAAGGGCTGCAATTTGATCGCGTAATTCAGAGCAGTTCATATCTAAATATTCGTCTCTGATTTCGTCTTGGAGATACTCCAATTCCTGTTCTTTTCTGCACATAGTAGTTATTTTTAATAATTGTTTTCATACTTTCATTTTACAACGCTTGCATTTTTTTGTCCAGTAAATATTTTATTGACAGCGGAAAAATAGTCCTTAGACTGGCAGCAATAAGCAATAAACGGGGAAAATACGATGAAAAAAGCAGCGATAGCGGCCGTTTGCGCGGCTTTGATCAGCACCGCGGCCGAGGCCGGGGAATGGACTTTTGAGGCAATGGGAAAGGCGCGGACGCTGTTTGGATACGGCCATCCCGATTCCCGCTATTCTTATCACCGGTCCCGTTACCATCTGCCGACGCGTTTCAACCTCAGCCTGCTGGCGCAATACAGTTTTGACGATTCCTATCAGCTGGGCGCCTACCTTGATCTGGCCTACGGTTTTGATCAGCAGCTGAAAGATTACAACCACGGTTCGTGGGGCGAAGAGGTATATTTGATTTTGGACGCGCCTTTCGGCCGGGTTGTCGGCGGTCAGAGTTACAATGCCGCTTACCAGCTCGGAGTCGGCGCGCCGGATGCCGGCGTTCTCGGCGTCAACCAGAGCGATCTGGTCAATTTTGTCGCCAACCCCAACTGGCAGCGCAACCGCCGCGGCACCGCCTACCGCACGCTCAATTCGACCGACATCAACACCGACGGCACCGCGCCCAAAATTACCTATATCAGCCCCGAGTTCGACGGCACCATGTTCGGCCTGACTTTTGTGCCGGAAAGTTTCAGCCGCGACGGTCTGATCAGCCGTTATGCGCCTTATCACGACAAAGCCGGTTACATTGCTTCGGTTTATCATAACCGCGAACTGGGCAACGTCAGCTTGTCGGCCTCGCTTGCCGCCGCTCATTTTGAAGATATTGACGACGAGTTGTCGGCCGGTCTGAGCCTGTATTACAAAGGCTGGACTTTTGGCGGCGGCATCCGTCGGACGTTCGTCAGTCACAAATATGCGGACATGAACGTGCGTTCTCCCCGCCGGCCGGAAGGGTTTGACGCTTATCGCGACGCCTGGGCGGCCAATATCGGCGTCGGCTATGAGATCGGTCCGGTCAAAACCGCGCTGACTTATTTTTATTCCAAGGCTGACGGCCGCGATTATGAAGACAAAATCGTGCAGCTTTCCGGCCGCTATCAGCTGAACCGGCATTTTGAGCTGCAGGCGGCGGTTGCCCGCGGCGAGTTTAAAGGATACGACGCGGCGGAAAGCAACGAAGGCTATGCCTTTGTCACCGGTATCGGCTTTAAGTTTTAGGAGGTGCCCATGGCCAAAATTCTGCTGATTTCCGCCAACGCCGTTTTTGCCGGAGATCTGAAGTCGCAGCTGGAGCGGCACCCGGACTGGGAGGTGCGCGAAGAATACGATTCGGACGGTGTTTTTGATGCTGCCGTGGTTGACGATGACGCCGAAAAGCTGCGGAGCCTGCACGAAAAACTGTTGCAGACGCCGTTGTTTTTGCTGTGGTCGGGAGAAACCGAACTGCCGGAAGACGAAGGTGTCCGTGTCGTGCGCAAGCCGTTTCGGCTGGAGGCGCTGATCGATGCCCTTCATACGGCGGTCAATGCCGCGCCGCCGGCCGGCGGCGAACTGCCGCTGTGCGGCTGCCGGCTCAATGTTGCCGCTCGGGAAGTCTGCTATCCCGACGGCCGGGAGCCGATCAAGCTGACCGAGCGGGAAACGGCAATTCTGAAATATCTGTACAAGGCCGGCGACAAGATCGTCGGCAAGGCCGAATTACTGGCGGAAGTGTGGGGTTATAATCCGGAAGCCACCACCCATACGGTGGAAACCCATATTTACCGCCTGCGTCAGAAAATCGAACGGCCGGAACAGGTTATCATGACCGAAGACAACGGTTACAGGCTCAAGAAGGAAAACGCCTGACCCCTGTCCTCGGGGGCTTTTTCATGCCGGCAATTATGCCAGCACGACGCCGACCGGCACATGGTCGGAAGGACGTTCGTGTCCGCGGTATTCTTTTAAGACAAAAGCGGATTGCTGCTGTGGCGCCAGCGCCGGACTGATCCAGACGTGATCCAGCCGCCGTCCTTTGTCGTTGGTTTGCCAGTTGGGGTTGCGGTAACTCCACCAGGAAAAGACTTTTTCCGGTTCCGGACGGCAGCGGCGGACGGCGTCGACCAATTCCGATTCCCGGTACCATTTCTGCAGTCTTGACGTTTCCGCCGGCGTGTGGGAAACGATTTTCAGAAGCTGTTTGTGGTTCCAGACGTCGTTTTCCGACGGGGCGACGTTAAAATCGCCGCAGACGAGCATTTTTCGTGTTGCTCCTTCGGCTTTGCGGCCGGCAAAATAGGCCTCCAGTTCTTCGATAAAAGCCAGCTTGCGGGCAAAGGCCGGGTTGGCGGCCGGATCCGGCAGGTCGCCGCCGGCGGGAATGTAGATGTTGTGGATTTCGATTCCTTCTTCCGTTACCGCGCTGATGTGACGGGCATCGGCTTTTCCCGCCCAGTCGAAACGGCGGACGCCGGTCAGCGGACGGCGAGAAAGAATGGCCACGCCGTTGTAGCCGGCCATGCCGTAAAGGGCGATATGTTCAAAACCGGCCGCTTTGACGGCGGCAAACGGAAAATCTTCTTCTTTGGCTTTCACTTCCTGCAGGCAGACGACGTCGGGATTTTCTTCGTGCGCGATTCGTTCAAGCTCCGCCAGGCGGATGCGCAGCGAATTGACGTTCCAGCTTAAGATTTTAGTCATTAACGTCCTTTTTTGTTGTTAAGCGGATTATTCGGCTTGCGGAAACGGAACAGGGAGGCCGGCAATTTTTCGTCGGTTTTGCTGCCGTAAAGGGAAACCGTCACTTCCACGCTTTGCGGATCAACGATTTTCCACTGCCTCAATTCAAACGGCTGGTTGTTGAACACCAGGGTAATCGGGCCGATGCCGCCTTTGGTATATTCCAAGGTGGCGATGGTAGTCCCCGAGTCCTGATAAAAATCGGTGATTTTGATGTTTTTGCCGTCGATTCGGATATCGTTGCCGAGGATCAGGCTGGCGGGAATGTCCTCATAGTCGATGTTGCTCACCTGATCAAGGTCTTTGTCGTGGTAAACGATAAAATCGCCGTTGCCGACGATCAGCACGTTGGTCGGCGCGCCGTATTCCATGCGGATTTTGTTCGGTTTTTCAATCCACAGTTTGCCTTCGGCGACGTTGCCGTTGCTGGCGTTCTGCACAAAACGCGCGGTGAGCGTTTTGACCGAGTTGAGATAGTTTTCGATTTTTCCGATGTCGCTGCTGGTCGGCACGGCGGCGGTTGCGGCCGGCAGCCACAGCAGAAAGGCCGCCGCGGCGTATAAAATCTTCATTCCTTTGTCCTTATAAAACCTGTTTGAATTAAAACTAAAGATAAATATAATTGACTTGTCCGCACATTACAACCTTTTTGCTCGCCGTTTCCGCAAAAGGCGTTTTTTTAAGGCGGCTGAAGGTTTCCCGCGGCGGACGGCAAACTTGCAAAGGATTATCTTTTTCGTCTAAAAATTGTCTGTGGATAAAAGGGCGGCGGGTGGTCCGCGGCCGCAAACTGCTTGTGTATATTAACTTTTTTTATAAACGGTTGTTTTTGTGACAAAAAGAGTTTTTTGCAAAATTTTATCCACCAGAGGGCAAAAAAAATTTTTCCCGCTTTCTAAAGGCATGCCTTATGTCAAGAGTAAAAAGGGGGCAAATATAAATTTTTCCGGCTTGATGAAACCGCGGCTTTGTTGCAGTATCTAAAGCATGTCATCTGACCGATTCATGCCGTAAAAAAGAATTTGATAAAAAGTTGTGCAATACTAGATATAGAGGCTTTTACTTTTTGTTAAACTATATATGGTAGATCGAAATTGAGTTAACCACTAGCCACGGGAAGGAATGTCAAAAGCGATGTCCGAAGAAAAGTACAGCGTTTCCAAAGCCAAGGAGACCAAAATCGCCAATGTGATCAAACGGGACGGCACCATGGTTCCGTTTGACAGCGACAAAATTTACAACGCCATCCGCAAAGCGGGTGAATCAACCGGCGAGTTCGGCGAACAGGAGAGCTATCTGCTGACGGCTCAGGTTCTGAAAGTGCTGGAACACAAATTTACGGAAACCCTGCCGACGATCGAATGCATTCAGGACGTGGTCGAACAGGTGCTGATTTCCGCCAACTATTTCACCACCGCCAAGGCTTATATTCTTTACCGCGAGCAGCGCCATCGCCTGCGCGGCGAAAAAAAGGTGATGGTCGACGTTGAAAGTTCGATCAACGAATATCTGGAAAAACTGGACTGGCGCGTCAATGCCAACGCCAACCAGGGTTATTCCAACGGCGGTTTGATCTTAAACGTCGCCGGCAAAGTTACCGCTAACTACTGGCTGAGCCATGTTTATCCGGCAGAAGTCGGAGAAGCCCACCGCAACGGCGACATTCACATTCACGATTTGGACATGCTGGCCGCCTATTGCGCCGGCTGGTCGTTGAAAAACCTATTGCACGAAGGTTTCAACGGCGTTCCCGGCAAAGCCGAGGCCGGCCCGGCCAAACACCTGTCGGCAGCTGTCGGCCAGATGGTCAATTTTATGGGCACGCTGCAAAACGAGTGGGCCGGCGCACAGGCTTTTTCTTCGGTCGACACCTACCTGGCGCCCTACATCCGGGCGGACAATCTGAGCTATGAACAGGTTGAACAGGCCTTTCAGGAACTGATTTACAACCTGAACGTTCCTTCCCGCTGGGGATCGCAGACGCCGTTTACCAACTTTACCTTTGACTGGGTATGCCCGGAAGATCTACGCGACAAGCATCCGCTGATCGCCGGCGTCGAACAGCCGTTTACCTACGGCGACCTCAAGCCGGAAATGGACATGATCAACAAAGCCTACATCAATGTCATGATGAAAGGCGACATCAAGGGGCGGCCGTTTACTTTCCCGATTCCGACTTACAACATGACGCCGGATTTCCCCTGGGAAGACGAGAACACCGAATTGTTGTTTGAAATGACGGCCAAATACGGTTTGCCTTATTTCCAGAACTTTATCAACTCGACCCTGAAGCCGGGACAGATTCGTTCCATGTGCTGCCGTCTGCAGCTTGATCTGCGCGAACTGCTGGCCAAAGGCAACGGCCTGTTCGGTTCGGCCGAGCAGACGGGGTCGATCGGCGTCGTCACTTTCAACTGTGCGCGTCTGGGCTTTGTTTACAAAAACAACGAAGCCGGCCTGTTTGCCCGCGTCGACGAACTGATGAACATTGCCCGCACTTCGCTGGAACTCAAGCGCAAGCTGATTCAGCGTCTGATCGACAACGGTTTGTTCCCCTACACCAAACGCTACCTCGGCACGCTCCGCAACCATTTTTCGACCATCGGCGTCAACGGCATCAACGAGATGATCCTGAACTTCACCGACGGCAAGCATGACATCACCGACGAATGGGGCCGCGCCTTTGCCGAAAAGTTCTTGGACTACATCCGTGCGCGTCTGGTCAAAATCCAGGAAGAAACCGGCCATATGTACAACCTTGAGGCCACTCCGGCGGAAAGCGCCACCTACCGCTTTGCCCGCGAAGACAAAAAGCGCTTTGTCGGCATCATTCAGGCGGGTACAAGCGAGAACCCCTATTATACCAACTCTTCGCAGCTGCCGGTCGGCTTTACCGACGATCCGTTCGAGGCGTTGGAGCTGCAGGCCGATCTGCAGTCGAAATATACCGGCGGCACGGTGCTGCACCTCTATATGGGGCAGCGTGTGTCTTCGGCCAAGGTTTGCCGCGACATTGTCAAACGCGTGCTGACCAACTACCGTTTACCGTACATTACCATCACTCCGACTTTTTCCGTTTGCCCCAAGCACGGTTACATTTCCGGAGAACACAAATACTGCCCCTTCTGCGACGAAGAGAAGATGGCAGAAAAAAGAAGAGCCGCAGCCTCATCCGAAGTTGCATAAACATCAACATTATGATACAATTAAATTTGGAGAAGAGAAATGACAGTTGTAAATATCAATGACGTAAAACTGAGCGACGAAGAAAGACAGCCCTGCGAAGTATGGACCCGGGTTATGGGCTATCTGCGTCCGGTATCCGAATTCAACAAAGGCAAAAAGTCGGAATTTTACGCCAGACAGTATTTCACCGAAGCCAAAGCGGTCGAAGGCTGCGGCTGTGCAACCTATGTCAACGTTGCGGCCGAATAGCCTTTGAGCCGGCGGCAATGGTAAACCCGGTTAAGATCGGCGGTGTTGAAACTTTCAGCACCGTCGATTTTCCTGATAAGATAGCGGCTGTTGTCTTTATGCAGGGCTGTCCGTGGCGGTGTCCGTTCTGTCACAACGCGTTTTTGCAGGACGCCTCGGCGGCGGACAACTTCGTCTGGGAAAAGTTTGTCGAATTTCTGAAAACCCGGCGCGGCATTTTGGACGGCGTCGTTTTTTCCGGCGGCGAGCCGCTGATGCAAAACGGTCTGGCGGCGGCCGTCGCCGAAGTGAAGGAACTGGGCTTTTTGATCGGACTGCATACCGGCGGCTACCGGCCGAAGCATCTGGCGGAAGTTCTGCCGCTGGTTGACTGGATCGGTTTTGACGTCAAGGCGCCGTTTGAACGGGAAAAATACAAAACGGCGGTAGGCGGTGCCGATCATCTGCATGAAGCGGAGGAAAGCCTGAAGCTGCTGACGGAAAGCGGTGTCGATTTTGAATGCCGCACTACCTGCGACCCGCGGATTCTGACAATTGAGGACATTTATATGATCGCCGGGGAACTAAAGGCGCGGGGAGTGGAAAAGTATTTTCTGCAAAAGTACCGCCCGGTTGAAAGCGATAAAACCTCGACCGATGCCGATTGTGAGCGTTTCTTTCTCGACAAGGAGTTGCTCGAGCATCTCCGTGCCTGCTTCCGGGTATTTGACGTCCGTCGCTGATTTTTGTCACAACCTTTTGAAAACGAGTTGCTTTTGCGGCTCGTTTTTTTTATAATCGCAATTGATATTTAACAAAAAAGTGGACAAAAACGTTTTTTTGTGTTATCTTGCCGATATAAGCAAACAACAAAGAGGTGCTGACAATGGCCGAAGTCAATCTGACAACCGAAGAAACGGACGCGCTGCTTGAGGTCGTTGACAAAGTCAAGGTTTCTAGACCTTATCAGAACTATATGGCCGGCGTCAGGGTGAATTTGGAACGTGCGGCTTCGCAGAAAGGCGAAGGCGATGGCTTTGCCAGAATCGGGGAAATGCTCCGCAACGATAAAATACCGCACTATCTGAACGCGACTGCCAAAGGACAGAAGAAAGTACAGAACATGCTGCAGGCCGAACTCAAACAGCGGAAACTGCACGGCGTTTTGAAAGATGCGGAGTTTAATGATGCCATTTACCGGGAATTGTATGTTAAACCCGGAAGTTTGAAAGATTATTTGGGAATATCGTCACAGGAGGAACAAATGAGCGAAGACAAAAAGCAACCGGAAGTTGAAGATAATGTTCCGGCCGGCAGCGCCGCCGCGGACAAGGGAAATGACCACATGGTCGATCTTCCCGGCTATTATGATGAGGAAAAGTTTAAAGATCTGGAAATAAAGATTGCAGACGGTAAAGTCAGCGAAGCAGATTTTGAAAAGCTGGAAAAGCGGCATAAAGAGCTGGAAAAGGACGGCAACGACGATCGGCAGGATACGAGGGAAGGCAACGACGGCACTGCGGCGGCCGGCGACGGTTCTGCCATTGAAGTCGACGGAGCGGACGGCAACGGTCCGCGCACGGCGGAAAATGAAGATCCCGACTGGGTCAGGAAATATGACGCGGCCTTAACCAGATACGGTCAGGAAAACGGCAACGAGTGGACCCGCGATAACGAGGCCGATGAGAACGGCGAGCGTCCGGCCGGTTTGAAAGGCAAGTTCAAAAACGGTACCGAGGTTCATTATGCCGACAAGGACAAACTGTCGGTCAAAACGCCGGAAGGCGAAAAGCCCAATGCTGATCATTTTAAGGAAATTATCGCTCTGGCCAAAGAAAACGGACAGGATATCAAGCTCGGTCCGACCATGACGCCGGAATTCAAGGCCGCGCTGATCGAAGCCTGTGCCAAAGGCGGGGTCGAAATCCAGAACTTAAGCGAGGAAGACCGCGCAGTCTATAACGGTTTTGTGCCGAAAGAAGAAAAGACGGAAGAGAAAAAAGAAGAAAAACAGGAAAAAGAAACATCCTATTCCGTAAAAAGTAATGTGGTTCAGTCATGTTTGGGGCGTTACTCGAGGGACCTTGACTTAGATTCCAGAGATGATACGGATGAATTTGAAAATAGTCTGAGAAAGAAAGAAGAAGAGTTGAAAAGCGGTGTGTTGGAAGGTGACAAGGAAGATGCGCTGAAGGCGAAGATCCTTATGATGAAATATGTTGAAGCTGAATATGACGGAGACAAGGACAAACAGGCGCTTTATGAAACCGCATTGCAGCGTTATGGTGTTGACAGCATTAAACGCAAGCCGGAAAACGGTGGCTCTTTTGTTGTCGAAACCAAACCTTACGGCGAGCGGACGGAAGAAGAAAAGGCCAACATTAACGCCGCCATGGAGAAGGCTTTCCCGAAAAAACGGGAAATGGATCCGGCGGTCTTGGAAGCCATGAAAGAGAAAAAAGGACAGACTCTGCAATAAAAGGGTTTGGAAATTCATCATGCCGATTATTAAAAATTTGTAAAAGAATACAAAAATTGACAAAAAATACTTGCCTGCACATACTTTCTGTGGTATAGTGCAGGCAAATATGTAGAATATGGGGATTTTGAGGAGAAAACTCATGGCAATGAATGCAAAGCAAGCAGCGGAATTGATCAGAAACGGCAATTTTAACGATGCCGACGAGCTCTACGACGCCTTAAACGGACAAAAAGAGTACGGCGCCGAATTTGCCAGGCTGCTTCAGCACATCGAAACCAAAGTAAAGCTGGATATGAGTCTGTATACCGGTTTGGCGACGTCGGCCAAAGCGGTGGAGGAACTGAGTGCGGCAACCGATCCTCTGGACGAAAAAGATCCGGCTTTTGCCGATACCCGCAAACGGCTGGAAAAAGTCGAACTGTATCAGACCGTCAGCGAAAACGGCAAAGAAGTAAGCAAAGCCGTGGAAGGCAAAGAGCGTGACAAAATGATCGCGCAGATCGTTGCCGCGGCCAAGCTGGAAGCCGACAGCGAGCTCCGCGGCGCCAGCAGCCCGGAATCTCCGGCGGCCAAAAAGTTTATGAACGCGGCTGATGCGGAAGCCAAAAAAGCCGTTTACCGGGAAACCCTGAACGAAAAAATCGATTTGGCGCTTTTGCAGAGCTTTCTTGTTGCCGAAACGACCAAAATCAACCGGGAAATGGACAAGAAATATTCCGGCGACAGAAAAAAGGCCGACGAAGAGGCAAAAATTCTGCTTTCCGCCCGAACCAAGGAAATAAAGGAAAAGATTGCCAATATCGGCAAATCGGGCGCGGAAAAACTGTCGATCGGCGTCGAAGGCGCCATCGGCTATTGCGCCAAAGTGTCGGCTCAGGCGGAAGAGCGGCTGGCCGAATATAAAAACAATGTCAAAAAAATCGCCGATCGAATCAATCGGGGTTTTGCCAAGCTGAAAGATCAGGGCAAAACGTTGCGCAATCAGTGGCAGAAGGCGAGAGCCGGCGCCAACAAGGTTTTTGAAAGCTGCAACAAAAAGATGTCGGACGGCATCGTCGCTTTCAACGAAGGCTGCAAACACGTTTGGGAAAACAAATACGAAATTGCCCTGAGCGTTGCCAAAAACATCTATAAAAATAAATATGAAATCGGGGCCGACATGGTTGCCGCCGCCGGTTTTGCCGCAACGGTCGCCACCGGCGGAACGGCCGCGCTGGTCGGCGGTGCCGCGTATGCCGCCTATACCGTCGGCCGCCGGGTTATCTACGAAGCGTATAAGCAGAAAAAGGAACACCCGGACAAAAGCTACAAAGAAATTTATACCAATGGTAAGTTTTTGACCAAAGCGGTGTTTTCGGTCGGTGCGGCGGCCGTCAGCTGGGGCATTGCCGGCACGGCGGCTTCGGTCGGTGCCGACGTGGCAACTCAGACGGCGGCGGAAGTTGCCAAACAACTGGCCGCACAGAAAATGGCCAAACGCGCGGTAACGATTGCCGGGTCAGTAACCAGCAATATCGTCGGCGTAGCAACGGCCAAAGACGCCGAAGAACGCAAAAGAGAATGGAAGAGTCTGGGAATGTCTGCTCTCGGCGCCGCGGTAACCATGTTTGTGGCCGAGGCCTGCAGTGACGCTCATGCCGGCGAAACCCGGTCAGATACGCTGACTGATCCGCATTCGGAAACATTAGAGCAACAGACGGACAGTATTACCGTTCAAAAAGCGCAAACCGATACGCTCAATGTTCGAAAGACGCTGCAAGGTGAAAATCTTACCGATGCGCGGGAACAGAGTGACGCCGATATCCGGGTAGCGCAGGCCGACAACCGGGAAGCAGAGGTTCAAACCGAACAGACGTCTGTCGTTGATGATTTTGAAATGAAGGATTTCCCCGAACAATGGAACGAAAACATGGGCATCAGCCGTCGTCAGTTTGAAACCCTGAAAAGCTGGTATGATAAACTGGATACCACCGACGGCGCCGGTATGGATCGTTTTTATTCACATGCCGCCCACTATGCGGCCGAGTTGAGCGTTGACTCCGACAACCCGATGACGGCTGAACAGGTACTGTTCAAGTTCTCCCGTCTGGCGGCGATCACTTCGGTTAAGAGCGGAGAGTTCGGTACCATCGGCACCGGTTCCCTTGGCAAGCAGTTGGAAGACATTTACCATCTGCTGGGCTGCGGCGATCAGCTGACGGCCGAGCAGATGGAAACCGCCCGCAAAACGCTTGACATCTGTACCTTAAACGAAGCCGGCAGAGCTGACGGCCGGATGGATGCGGATAAATTCTTCGCCGTAGCCGGCGCCGGTTACAAAGGATTGCCGGTTGATGAAGACGGTACCCTGACCATGACCCGCCGGATCCGCGTTATCGGTGAAGGTACCAATTGTCCGGATGACAAACGGGTTATGTATGAAGAAGTCAAAGGCGGCGAGGAAAGAAAAATCGTTGAGCCGATTGAACCGCAAAAACCGATTCCCGCCACTATTATCACGGAAGAAAACAGCGGTTCCGACATTCGTCTGGAGCTGGAAGGGGACGGCGACCGCGGCGGTGATGAAGTCATTACCCGTTCCGTACAGAAAGAAGAAAAGTATACTGTCGGCGCCACTACCCAGTCCGGCAAACGTCCGGGACTTGAAGGGGCTCAGGCAGCTCAGAAGCTGAATCCGAATTCTCCAGAAGCTCAAAATCTTAGCCGTAGGGAACTAAGGCAGCTTGCTAAGATGCAAAAAGAGATAGAAAGTCGTTAACGACGAGACTTCTTTGAAACAGCAAAAAAAACGGCTCGTGATCTGTCCTCCGAAAAACGGACAGTTCGCTCAGCCGTTTTTTTTATGTTTTGAACGTTTGCGTAAGCAGGCAGAGACCGATTTTCGGCTCGGCTGCTATGCTTGCGAAGCTTTTGGCCGGGTGTTTGAGGTTTGGAATGGCTAATATCGCTGGGATAAGCTAATGAAAGTTTATTATGTTTTTGACAAAAAAACGGGTTTACTTGGGCTGAATGCTTAAAATGCCGGGCAACGATGCCTTGCGCCTTTGATCATGGTCAAGTCCCGATCGTGATTCAAATGTGCAAAATGGGGGCAATCCCGCCTTGTTCCTTTGATCGCGGTTAAGCTATGGGCTTTACCGCGATCAGCCCCCCGGTTGAGCGGGGAATATTTGTCTGACGGCAAAGTTCCGCTTTAACCGGGACTTGTTTAACCGGGGTTTTGCCGGCGGAAAAGGGCGCACCAAGGTCCTGTTTGCTGCTCCCTATCTGAGGTAGCGGCGTTCAAAGCGTCGGTTTTTGCCGATTCTGGACAACACTTCATATCCGATGGTGCCGGCGTCGCGGCCGATGTCGTCAAGAGTGTAAAATTCGTTGACGATAAAAGCCATGTCGCCGACATGCAGGTTTTCCACTTCGGTAACGTCGCAGATGACGTTGTCCATGGAAATGCGTCCGATGATTCGGGCTTCGGAAGTTTTCCCGCCGTTATAAAAGAAGAGCTTGCCGACGTTTGACAATGCGCGGGGAACGCCGTCGCCGTAGCCGATTGACACGATGGCGATTTTGCGGTTGCCGGCGGCGCGATAGGTGGCGGAATAGCCGACGAAGTCGCCGCGGCTGAGAGCGGAAATTTCCAATACCGGCGCCATCACCCGAACCACCGGCAGCATTTGGTTTTCCCGGTAGGGCGCGGTATTGATGCCGTACATGGCGGCGCCCAGACGGACAACGTCAAACCGGTAATCCTGACCGAGAAAAGTGCCGTCGGAGGCGGACAGGCTGGCCGGCAGTCTGGGAAAGAATCTTTCCCGCAGGCGGTTGAAATTTTGCAGTTGATACTCGTTCATGAAATGTCCCTGTTCGTCGGCGCAGGCAAGATGCGACAATACCAGCGAAAACAGGTCGCGGTCGTCGGGGGACATTTCAGTCAGTTCGTTTTCGCGGAAGCCGAGCCGGTTAAGGCCGGTTTCGATTTGAATCGCCGGTTTAATGCCCTTGATTTTATGTTCTTTCCAAAAGGCCAGCTGCTCTCTGCCGGCAATTACCGGAATCAGGTTTGACCGCTCGAAGGAAGCCAGGCTGTCTTCGCCGATTCCCTGCAAAACGTAAATTTTGGCATTCGGTACGTGCGGACGGATTTTTTCCCCTTCAATGCCGTGGGCGACGAAAAAAGTGCGGCAGCCGGCGTTTTCATAAAGCCTTTCGGCAACCGTTTCCGCTCCCAGTCCGTAGGCGTCGTCCTTGACCACCGCGGCGGCTTCCGCCCCCTGGGCCAGAGTTTGCAAAAAGCGGTAGTTTTTTTCCAGATTGTCCAGGTTGATTTCTAAAATCGGTCTTGTCAAAACACTCATATCTGCTTATTATCCTTTCCGTCAGAAACAATTTTCTTTTTTGGTTGAAGAGTCAAATTGCATGAATTTTACCGACATGCATATCCACTTGCAAGACTATAAGGCAAACTGTGCAACGGATATTATCGAAAACGCCCGTGCGGCGGGCGTCGGCCGGATGGTCTGCGCGGCAACCGCGGAAAGCGACTGGCCGGCGGTGGCGGCGCTGGCGGAGAAATATCCGCATACGGTGGTGCCGGCTTTCGGCGTCCATCCCTGGTATGCCGGCGAAACGGCGGCAGGTTGGGAACACCGCCTTCACAAACGGTTGCTGTCCGCGCCGGAAGCGTTGGTCGGCGAAAGCGGCCTGGACGGTTTGCGCGGTGATCAGGCGGCGCAAAAAACGGTTTTTTCCGTCCAGGCGGCATTGGCGAAAGAGCTGCGGCGCCCGCTCGTTATCCATGCGGTGAAGGCGGTGGCGGCGCTTTCCGCCTTTTTGCCGCAAATGCCCGAACGGTTTATGATTCATTCTTTCAACGGCCGGACGGAACATCTGCGGCCGATTTTAAACGCCGGCGGTTACGTGTCTTTTTCCGCCTCGATATTGAAAAACCGCGACGCCGGGGAAATTGTCCGCCTGGTGCCGGAAGACCGGCTGCTGATCGAAACCGACGGCCCTTATCAGGGGCCGGAAAAGGGGCGCGAACAAACGCCGCTGTTTTTGCCCGTGCTGCTGGCGCAGCTTGCCCGCTGGCGGCGGGAAGACGCGGAAAAGCTGGCGGCCGCGGCGGAAGCCAACGCGAAGGAGTTTATTTATGGAAAATAAAAGTTTCGGCCGGACGAAAGCCTTGCTCGGCGAGGAAAAGTTTGCCCGCCTGCAAAACGCGAAAGTGATGATCGTCGGCCTCGGGGCGGTCGGCGGTTATGCGCTGGAGGCTTTGGCCCGCGCCGGTGTCGGACATTTGCTGCTGGTCGATTTCGATCAAGTGGAGGAAAGCAACATCAATCGCCAGATTCTGGCGCTGACTTCGACCGTCGGCCGTAAAAAGAGCGAGGTGGCCGCCGCACGCGTGCGCGACATTAATCCGGCCTGCGAAGTGACGGTCAGGGACATGTTTGTCAATGCCGATAATTTGCCGGAACTGCTGGCGGAGCCGGTTGACCTGGTGATTGACGCCATCGATTCGCTCAATCCCAAATGCGGCCTGATCGAAGCGTTGCAGCAAAGGGGGATTCCCTTTATCTCCTCAATGGGTGCGGCATTAAAGACCGATCCGTCGAAGATCCGTCTGCAAACGCTTGACCAAACCCGCAACTGTCCGTTGGCGCGGTTTGTCCGCAAACGGCTGAAACGGCGCGGCTGCCGGCTTGACAAAATCGTCTGCGTGTCTTCCGACGAGGCGGTTTCGGTGCCCGAAAGCGCGCTGTTTATGGAAGACAAGCCGTCCGACGGCGGACGCCGGCGCCATACCATGGGATCGCTGCCGACGGTGACGGCCGTCTTCGGCCTGACGATCGCCAACGAGGCGATTCTGCGTTTGTCGGGTTATAAATCGCGATAAAGCTTGCAATTTAAATGCTTTTTTAATAATGCTCTGTTACTACTGGAAATAATGTAAAACAACAAATGCGGACAACGGAAAGATTAAGAGAGTTTTGCCATGAAGATGATAAAGCCGATCGTTAACGTTTCAAAGGTTGCGGATGCCTATGACGCCGTCCTTTGCGGTTTTAACGGCGTGCTTCACGACGGCGTTTCTTTCCGGGCGGAAGCACTGGAAGCTTTGCTTTGTCTTTATAAAAGCGGCAAAAAAATCGTGCTTTTGAGCAACGATTGCCGCCGGGTGGAAGAGATTGCCCGTCTGATGCATCAAAACGGGTTTTCTCCCCGTTTGTTTTCCGCAATGGTTACCGCCGGGGAAATTCTGCACCATCATCTGGCCGCCGGCCGCGGCGTTTACGCTTCGCTCGGAAAAAACTGCTGCTGCCTTGACGAGGACGGCGGCGCTTCTTTGTTTGAAGGGTTGGATTTTGCCGTAACCGCAGACCCGGCAAAAGCGGATTTCCTTTATGTCGGCCGTTTGCCCGCCGGCCGTGCAGTCGACGATTATCTGGATGTGCTGAACCATGCCGCCAGCCTCGGCCTGCCGCTTTTGTGCGCGGGCAACGACACGTCGGTCGTCTGCGGCGAAGACACGGTGCCGGCAGCCGGCGCCGTTGCCGAACAATATGCGGTTTTAGGCGGCAGAATCATTACCGTCGGCAAGCCCGATCCCGCCGTGGTTGACTATGCGCTGGCCGCTTTCGGCCCGACGGAGCGCAAACGGATTCTGATGATCGGTGACAGCATGGCGTCTGATATCCGGGCGGCGTCGGCCGCCGGCATTTCGAGCTGTCTGGTCAGCAAGGGCGTGCATGTCAGCTTTTTGGGAGAAGGTTATATTCCCGACGTAACCAAAACCCGGGAACTCGGCAATATGATCGAGGCCTATCCCGATTATGTGATTTCCGGTCTCCGCCGATAAGGCGTTTTTTGTTTCGTTTTGCGTTTTGAACGCGTTTTTCTCTCCGACCGCAACGACTGGTCGGCGTCTTTTTTTACCTGTTGCGGTTTGGGCAAAAGTTGCTATACTGAAAATATGTGTAATCTATTGTGTCCTATTATTAAAAAATTTCATGTTTCGGACGGTTGTTTCCGCCGTGATGTTTTTTTATAAACGGACACAACCAAAACCAAAAAACTATGAGATATTCAGAAGCAGAAAAAAAAGCAGCGAATGCGGTAATGACCAGAGTCTACGGCTACATGTTTCTGGGCCTTATTGTTTCGGCGCTGACGGCGGCAATGTTCGCTTACGTGCCCGATTGCCGCGAGTTTCTTTACAGCGTGGGAAAAACGGGCGAAACGACGCTTTCCGTCAGCGGCTGGATCGTTTTGCTTGCGCCGTTGGCGATCGTTTTGTTCACGGGCGGTTTGATGAAGCAGCTGAGCGCGGGGGCAATGATGATTGTGTTTGTTTTCTTTTGTGCGCTGATGGGTGCCAGTCTGAGCAGCGTCTTTCTGGTCTACACCGAAGCCAGCATTATGATGTGTTTTGTCACCGCTTCCGCCACTTTCGGCGCGATGGCGCTTTTCGGACTGACGACCCAGACGGATCTGACGTCGTGGGGAAGCGTTTTGCTGATGGCTTTGTTCGGCCTGATCGTTGCCATGGTGGTCAACATCTTCTTCAAATCCGCCGCAATGGACTTTGTCATTTCGCTGGTTGCCGTTGTCGTGTTTTGTGCCCTGACGGCTTATGACAGCCGTAAAATCAGGGAAGAGCTTGACAATTGTTATGACGATGAGGAAGCCGCCAAAATCGCGATTTGGGGCGCATTGTCGCTTTATCTCGACTTTGTCAATCTGTTGCTGCATCTTCTCCGTCTGTTCGGACAAAAGAAATGACAACTGCTTTTTTTCACAAAAAGGGCGGCCGTATCTGCGGTCGTCCTTTTTTGTGCCGGGCTGAGGAAAAAACGGCGGAAAGGGACTTGTAAAAATAAGATCCGCGGCTATATGAAAAACGTTACGTAATCATTAATGCATTATTGTTTATGAAAAGTCTGACCAAAAAACTGGAAAACCGCATTGTCGTCCGCCTGTTTGCTTTTATGGGGATAGGTGCGGGGCTTTCGGCGGCGGTCGCCTGTCTGTTGACAAGAGTGGCGGAATACCGAGATTTCCTCGCGGTGCCGGATGCCGAAAACAATTTGATGTTAAGCGTCAGCGGCTGGATTTTGCTGCTGCTGCCGCTGGTGATGTTTCTGGCCGTACCCGCCGAACGCAAAAATCTGAGTTTTGCCGCGGTGCTGCTGATGTTCTGTCTGTTCTGCGGGTTGATCGGCGCGGCTCTGAGCGGCGTATCGCTGGTTTTTGTCAAAGCCGACGTTGCCCGCGGGCTGCTCACTTCCTCCGTGATGTTCTTTGCCATGGCGCTGACCGGGGCGGTTTTTCGCCGCGACATGATTTCCTGGCATTGCATTTTGCTGACCGTGGTGTGGGGAACCCTGCTGACCGCGCTCGGCTGCTGGCTGTTTCCCTCCGGTTTGACCGACTGGGCCGTCAGCATGGCGGCGGTTATCGTCTACGGCGCGGTGACTGCTTATTCCGGTGAGGAAATCGAACGGATCATCGCCGATTCCGATCGCACCCGGCTCAATCAGCTGGCTGTGCGCGGCGCGTTGGCGGTGTACCTTAATTTCATCGGTCTGGCAGTGAAAATTCTCCGCTTTTGGGAAAGCCGGGGAAAATGCAAATGAAAAAACGGTGCGGTTTTTCCGCGCCGTTCTTTTTTGTCTGTTGCGGAAAAGTTTTTTTCGGATATCCTTAACGCATGGAGAGAAAAATGATCGTCAGAAAATACAGGGAAACGGACTGCCGGGAAACGGCAGCGCTTTTTTACGAAACCGTACATAATGTCAACCGGCGGGATTACAGCCGTCGGCAATGTGAAGCGTGGGCGCCGGAAAAGCGGAATCTGACGGCCTGGAACGAAAGGTTTTTGCGGCACTTTTCTTTTGTGGCTGTTGAAGACGGAAAAATTATCGGTTTTGGCGATATTGATGACGACGGGTACCTTGACCGGCTGTTCGTGCATAAAGATCATCAGCGGCGGGGAGCGGCCTCGGCCCTTTGCCGGGAACTGGAAAATGCCGCTTCTTTTGTCCGTATTACCACGCATGCTTCAATCACCGCCCGTCCGTTTTTTGAAAAACGGGGCTATCGGGTACTGAAAGAACAGCAGGCGGAGAGGGACGGCGTTTTGCTGACCAATTATCTGATGGAAAAAGTCCCGACATCTCCGCTTTCGGAAAAAGACGGGATTGCTGCGTCGAAATGAACGTTCTCCCGTTGCTGCAAAAGTGTGAGGCCGGCTTGTAATTTTTTGCGGTGCGGAGAAAAAGTTCTTGCCCGGGGGAACGGGAAGGAAAACGGAAAAAATTGCCGAAATAAGTTTTGCGCAAACAAGGAAGACTGTCGGTCATCACTAATTCAGCCAAACCGTATTCCCGCTTCCTCCGAGTGACAAATGCCGGCAGACAATGTCTCTGTTTTAACCAAACGGCAAACCCTGATAAACAACGCCCCGCTTCCGCCGAACGGCAAATGCCGGCAGACAATGCCCCTGTTTTAAACAAACGGCAAACCCCGATAAACCATATTCCCGCTTCCGCCGAACGGCAAATGCCGGCAGACAATGTCTCTGTTTTAACCAAACGGCAAACCCCGATAAACAACGCCCCGCTTCCGCCGAACGGCAAATGCCGGCAGCCAATGCCCCTGTTTTAAACAAACGGCAAACCCCGGTTCGCTGAACCGGGGTTTGCTTGTTAACGCTGCCGTTCTTTTATTCGTGCAGATGCGGCATTTGTGCTTCTTCGCGCAGGGCGTTGACAAAGTCGTCGAGCTTCATCACTTCCTGTTTGTCAGAGCCGAGACGGCGGACGGTAACCGTGCCGTTTTCCTTTTCCTTGGCGCCGACGACGGCGATGACCGGAATTTTGGCAACCGAGTGTTCGCGGATCTTGTAGTTGATCTTTTCGTTGCGCAGGTCGGTCTTGGCATAAAGTCCGGCTTTGCGCAGGCGATCCGCCACTTCTTCGGCATAGTCGTCAAAATCGTTGACGATCGGCGCAACCACCACCTGTTCCGGCGACAGCCACAGCGGCAGCTTGCCGGCATGGTTTTCGATCAGAATGCCGAGGAAGCGTTCAATCGAGCCGAACAAGGCGCGGTGCAGCATAACCGGCTGGTGTTTCTCACCGTCTTCGCCGATGTAGGAAATGTCAAAACGCTGCGGCAGGTTCATGTCCACCTGAATGGTGCCGCATTGCCACTCGCGGCCGATGGCGTCTTTCAGGATGAACTCCAGTTTGGGACCGTAGAAAGCGCCTTCGCCTTCATTGATCTCAAATTTGTAACCGTGCGAGGTCAGTGCGTTGGCCAGAGCGTTTTCGCACAAATCCCAGATTTCGTCGGAGCCGATCCGGTAAATGCTGTCCGGACGGGTGGAAAGGTAAATTTTGACGTCTTCAAAGCCGAAGTCCTTGTAAATGTCAAGAATCAGCTTCAGCGTGGTAATGCACTCTTCTTCCATCTGTTCCGGGGTGCAGAAGATGTGGGCATCGTCCTGAGTAAATTCGCGTACCCGCATCAGCCCCATCAGCGAACCGGAGGCCTCGTAGCGGTTGACCTTGCCGAATTCGGCAACGCGCAGCGGCAGATCGCGGTAAGATTTGATGCCCTGTTTGTAAACCAGCAGGCCGCCCGGGCAGTTCATCGGTTTGATGCAGAACCACTTTTTGTCTTCTGTCTGGCCGGAGTAGTTGTGGGCGCCGTATTTGTCCCAGTGGCCGGAAATTTCCCACAGAACGCGATCCATTACCCGGGGGGTGGAAATTTCGATATAGCCGTTGTGTTCCTGACGGTTGCGCATATATTCGATCAGCTTGCGGTAAATCTTGTAGCCCTTGTCATGCCAGAAAACCGCGCCCGGTGCATATTCCGGTTCAAAGTGGAACAGGTCCATTTCGCGCCCCAGTTTGCGGTGGTCGCGTTTTTCCGCCTCTTCCAGCATGGTCAGATATTCCTGCAGATCTTTTTTGCTCGCCCAGGCGGTGGCATAAATGCGCTGCAGCATTTCGCGGCTGGAGTCGCCGCGCCAGTAGGCGCCGGCAACTTTCGTCAGTTTGAAGGCGTCGCCGATCTTTCCGGTTGAAGGTACGTGCGGTCCGCGGCAGAGGTCGGTGAAATTTCCCTGCGTGTAAAGCGAGATTACTTCGTTCTCCGGCAGGTCTTCGATCAGTTCGACCTTATAGTGCTCGCCGATTGATTTGAAATAGTCGATCGCTTCGTTTCTCGGCAGCACTTTGCGGCTGACTTCTTCGTCGCGCTTGACGATTTCGTGCATTTTGGCTTCGATCTTGGCAAAGTCTTCGGTCGTGAACGGTTCCTTGCGGGCAAAGTCGTAGTAAAAGCCGTTTTCGATCGCCGGTCCGATCGTGACCTGAACGTCGGGCCACAGTTCCTTGACCGCTTCCGCCATCACGTGCGAGCAGGAGTGGCGGAGAATGGCAAGTCCTTCCTTGTCCTTGGCGGTGATAACGGTTACGGTGGCGTCGGTGGTGATGGTCGCGGCCAAATCCTGCAATTTATCGTTAACCTTCACCGCTAAAGCGTTTTTTGCTAAACCGGCACTGATTTTTTCGGCGACTTCCTTTCCGGAAACGGCGCCGTCAAAATTCATTACACTGCCATCCGGCAATTTAATAGCAACCATTATCTTTATCCTTTTTTGTTAAATTGAAATTTTTAATCCATGTTGATCAGTTCGTTGTAAACCGCTATCGTTTTATCACACATTATCTGCTTTGTAAAATTTTCTTTTACGTTTTTGATTGCGGCAGCGGAAATTTTTTTCTTTTCTTCCAAAGGCAGGTCAAGCGCCCAGCGGATTGCGTCGGCCAGAGCCTGCGGGTCGCTGCTTTCGTAAAGCTTGCCGGTCACGCCGTCAATGGTGTTTTCGAGCGAACCGCCGAGGTTTGAGGCAATCACGATTTTGCCCATCGCCTGACCTTCGATGGCGGCGCGGCCGAAAGCTTCCGGCTCGACGGCGGTCGACAGCACGATGTCGGAAACCATCAGCAGCGCGGGAATGTCAAAGCTCTGGCCGATGAATTTGACTTTGCTTTCAAGCCCGTATTTTTTCACCAGTTCTTTCAGTTCTTCGGTATATTTGACGCGCCCCTGGTCGGAACCGACGATGAGGCAGAAAAAGTCGCGGTCTTTCAGTTTGGAAAGGGCTTCGAGCAGCACATGCTGGCCTTTCCAGCGGGTAATCCGTCCGATCAGCGAAATTACCGGCAGATCTTCCGGGATGCCGTTTTCCTGCACAGCGCGGATAATGCGCTCCTGAGAAACCGCCGCCGGCGAAAACTTTTCAATGTCGACGCAGCGGTGGATAAGGCGGATCTTGTCTTCGTTGATCCGGTAATTTTCCGTGATGTGTTTTTTGATGTGGTTAGAAATGGCAATGACCAGCTGTCCGTAGGTCATCACCCGGTTGTAGAATTTCTTGATTCCCTTCGGCCCCAGTCCGTAAGTGCCGTGGAAAGTGGTGATGAATTTGACGCCGGCGCGTTTGGCCGCCCAATAGGCGCTCCAGGCCGGCGCGCGGGAACGGGCATGCACAATGTTGATGCCGTTTTCCTTAATGATTTTTTCCAGCTTCAGCGAATTGAGGTAAAGCTTGATCGGATTTTTGGTTTTCAGCGGCAGCGTAAAATGAGGCACTTTGATTTTTTCCAATTCGCGCACCATGCGTCCGCCGGCGGAAGCGACGAAGTTTTTGATGCCGTGTTGCCGGAGGGCGTCGGCGATTTGCACCGTCCCGACTTCCACCCCGCCGTGGTCAAGTTCCGGCAGCACTTGCAGAATAACCGGTTTTTGTTCTTTACCTTTCGACATTTTCTTAATATAATCCTTCACAGTTCTGTATAATTTACGTTATGGGTTGTCAATTGATGCCAAAGTACACTTTTAAATCCGCCTTTGCAACAGATTTTGAGCATATTCCGCCAAAAAACGGCCGTCCGACCGTCCTTTACCTGCACGGTTTCTGTTCCGACTGCTGGGGAAGAAAACCGGAAACGGTCAAGGCCTTTTGTCTGGCGCACGGCGTCGGTCTGTTTCGTTTTGACTATGCCGGCCACGGTTCGGACCGGGAAAATTTTGCAAAGGCCGATTTCAAAATCTGGAAAGAGCAGGTGCTTGAGGTAATCGATGAAGCGCTGGCCGGCGATATCGTCTGCGTCGGTTCGTCGATGGGCGGCTGGCTGTCGCTGCTGGCGGCGATTGAGCGGCCGGAACGGGTCAGGGGCGTAATCGGGCTGGCTGCGGCGCCGAATTTCGTCAGGCGTTTTGCCAAACTGGTGACCCCCGAACAGGAAGCCGAACTGCGGGAAAAAGGCAGGTTTACTTTCGGTACCGACGATTTTACCTATACCATAACCGGGCGTTTTATCGACACGGCAACGGCGGAATGTCTGCCCGAAGGGGAAAAAACATGGCCGGTCGGCTGTCCGGTGCATTTGATCCAGGGTATGAAAGATGCCTGCCTGCCGTGGCATTTTGCTCTTGATTTTGCCGCGGCGCTTGCTTCCGAAAACGTGGAAGTCAAGCTGCTGAAGTCTTCCGACCACCGCTTAAACGATGACGATGCGGTCGCGGAACTGAAAAATTCGCTGGCTAAGTTTGTGAATATCTGAAGAATTTGCTTTTAACAATCGGCCGGAAAAGGCTATTTTGCTTAAACAGGGAAGAAAATTGAAAAATCAGGTGGAAAAATTGCAACGTTCTGAAACAAACTGCCCGCTCGGGCAGGGGCTGCTGGCGGCAGCCGTCAGTTTTGCCGCCGGGCTGGCGGTGGTGGCGGTGCTGTTGGCGCTCAGCCGGCCGCAGATGCCGGCAACAGCCGCGGAAAACGGCCGCGAAGCCGTCCGCCGCACCGAAGAGGCTTATCTTGCCCGCCGCATCGTCAGCGTGTTGGAACCATTTGTCGGCGAAGGAAAAGTGCGGGCGGAAGTGCGGCTTGAAATCGATTATGACACCGTCAGTTCCGGCGAAGAAATTTTTGATCCCGACGGACAGGTGCTGCGCGCTTATACGGCGGCGGCCAATTTCGCCAGCGAAGCCGAATATGAGATCAGCAGATACAGCCGCCGCGTGGTAAAAAGCGGCGGGCGCGTCAAACGTTTGTCCGCGCTGGTGCTGGTTGACGGCCTTTGTCCCGACGGCGTCTGCCGGGACGGCGAAGCCGTGCGGCTGGCGTCGATGGTAGCGCCGGTTATCGGTTTTGAACCGCGGCGGGGCGATATTCTGCAAATCGAAAACGTTTCGTTTGCAGGTAAGGGACAGATTGTTCCGCTGCTGCTGGCCGCCGCTGCCGCCGGGCTGGCGGTGTGGGGGCTGAACTTTTTCCGCGGCCGCCGGCGCCGGCAGGAAGACGGCGGAAAAAACACTGTCTGGAAAACGCTTGAAAATACCGATGCCGAAGCGCTGGCGGCCTACCTGTCGGGCGAAAGTCCGTCGGTTGCTGCCTATGTGCTGCTGCGGCTGAACCGGCCGACGGCGGAAACGGTGTTGAACGGGCTGCCGCTTCCCTTCGCTGCCGGCGTGCTGGCGGCGATGGCGGTTTCCGCGCCGGTGGCGCCGGAAATTGCCGCGGAGATTGAACGAACCCTGTCGCGCGATTTTGCCCAAAGCGTTCCCAACGGGCGCGAACGTGCTTTTGCCCTGTTTGCCGCCGCGGGGGGAGAACGTCGCCGGGAGCTTTTGTCGGTGCTGGAAACGGAAGATCCGGTGCTGGCCGGCCGGCTGCGGGCAACAATGTTTAATTTTGAAGATTTTAACGCGGTAAGCGACGATGATATCCGCCGTCTGTTTGACGAAGTGGAAGCCGAACGGCTGGCGGTGGCGCTTCGCGGAGCTTCGGAACGGCTGAAACAGCGCTTTTTTGCCGACATGTCGCCGGAAGCCGCTGCTTTTATACGGAAAGAAATGGCCGCGCTCGGTCCGGTTAAGCTGAAAGAAGTGGAAGCCGCGCAGGACGAAATCATCGAACAGGCCGCGCGGTTAGCGGCCGCCGGCAAAATCTGCCTGCGGAAAATGAACGGGGGACGCGTCTGATGAGCCGCCGGCCCTATGAGTTTGACAATTTCGTAATTGCGGACGGCAGCGCGGCAGTGCTGGATCTTGCGGTCAACCGCCGGTCGTTTCCGGCGGCGGAAAAAACGCCGTCGGCGGAGACGGCGGAAGTTTTGGAAAACGTCCGGGCGCGGCTGGATTTGCTGCTGGACGGGAAGAAAAATGACAACCTGCGCCTGATCCGGATGATCCTGCGGGAACTTTCTCCGGCGCTTTTGGAACAAAATGCTTTGGCGGTGGTCAGCCGTTTTGTTGCCGATAATTTTCCCCGTCTCGGCGAGAAAAAGGCACTCGATTTTTATTTCCATCCGCGGACGCTTGCCGTCGTTCGTCCGTTTCTGGCGGAAACGGCCGCCGCCGACGGTTTTGCCGGCCGCATCCTGCTGCATGAGGACGAAACGCTGGCGCCGGCGGATTGCCGGATCTGCTGGCAGCAGGGCGAAACCGCGTTTTGCGGCGGGGAAAAAATCCGCCGGCTGGAAGCAATGCTGACGGGAGAGAAAAATGACTGATCGGGAAAAAATGGAACCGTTGTCAAACGTGCCGGTGGAAGTGACGGTGGTGCTGGGACAGACCCGTCTTACCATCGGGCAGCTGCTGGCACTGGAAGAAGGCGCGGTGTTGGAGCTGGACCGCGGGGTGAACGACGAAGTTGACGTCTGCGTCAACGGCAGCGTGGTGGCCAAAGGCGAACTGATGGTCGAAAACGGCCGGCTGGGCATTGCCGTGACAAAAGTTTTGGAAGAGGAAAACGCATGCGGATAAAAAAATTCGTTGACGAAGACATGATCCGTCTGATGCGGCGGGTGAAGGAAGAACTGGGGCCGGAAGCGGTAATCGTTTCCACCTCGCAGAGCGAAGACGGCCGCAGCGAACTGGTGGCTGCGGTGGAAACCGACGAAATCGAATTTGCGGACGGTGCCGAACCTGCGGTTTACGCGGCGGCTTACAGCGACAACCTGATCCGCGAACGGCTGGACTATCACGAAGCTGACGCGGCGGTGCGGGCAAGACTGCTGGCGCTGTGCCGGGAAGAAGCGGCGGCCGGCGGGGAGAAGGACGACGTACGGATTTTAACCGCGGTTTTCAACCGTTTGTTTGCCGCTTATGATCTTTTGGATCGGAAAAATCCGGTGAAGGTGTTTGCCGGTCTTCAGGGCAGCGGCAAAACCGCCGCTTTGGTCAAAACCGCGGCGCTTGCCTGCCGTAAAGGCATTGCCTGCACGCTGATCAGCGCCGACGGCGTGCGTGCCGGCGCCAATGCTCAGTTGAAGTCCCTGGCGGCCGTTTTGTCGGCGGATTTTCTGGCCGCACGGGAACCGGAGCAGCTGGCGGCGGCGGTAGCCGGTGCGGAAAAAGGCCGTTTGGTGCTGGTTGATACGCCGGGTACCAATCCTTTTCTCGATTCCGAGCGCGAACGCCTGTCCGCCCTGCTGAAAGCGGCCGGCGGCGAAACGGTACTGACTCTTGACGCCGGATACAATGCCTGTGACGCCGGCGAAGCGGCGGCGTTGTTTGCTTCGCTCGGCGCGGACTGCCTGCTGCCGACCAAACTCGACCTCTGCCGGCGGATCGGCGGGGTGCTGACGGCAGCGCTTAAAGGCGGTTTCAAGCTCGGACGGGCTTCGGTTTCCGCCAGCATGGCAAACGGGCTGTCGGAATTTGACGGGCCTTCGCTTGCCCGGCTGCTGCTGGCATGAATATAAAGGGGAAAACGGATGCGGGAAGAAGACTTGACGGCGGGAATCTGCAGTCCGCGGCGGTTTGAAGCCGATCGGATGATTGCGGTCGCCTCGGGCAAGGGCGGGGTCGGCAAAACCTGGTTTTCGATCACTCTGGCGCATGCTTTGAGCGGTCTGCGGCAGAAAACCCTGTTGTTCGACGGCGATCTGGGCATGGCCAACATTGATGTTCAGCTGGGGCTGATGGTGCCGTTTGATCTGGGCAGCGTGGTTACCGGAACCACCACCTTAAACCAGGTGGTTCACTATTGTGACAAATGCCGTTTTGACGTCATTGCCGGACGTTCGGGCTCGGCCGGGCTGGCTTCGATGCCGGTCGGCCGTTTGCAGATTCTGGCCGAAGACCTGGCGCTTTTGTCCGGCGCGTACGACAAGGTGATTCTCGACATGGGGGCAGGGGTGGAAAAATCCATCCGTATTTTGTCGGGCATGTCGGGACGGGTGATCGTGGTCTGCACCGACGAACCGACGGCCCTGACCGACGCCTATGCCTTTGTCAAACTGATGGCCATGCAGTACCCGAAATGCCGGTTGGAGATCGTGGTCAACCAGGCGGACACTCTGCGCGAAGGCCGTCAGACCTATGATATTCTGCAAAAGGCCTGCCAGACTTTTCTCAAAATCTCGCCGCCGCTTTTAGGGATTGTCCGCCGCGATGCGCGCGTACGCGATGCCATCCGCAACCAGATGCCGCTCATCAGCCGTTATCCGACTTCGGAGGCGGCCGCGGACGTAATCGAAATTGCAAGAAAAATTTTACAGGATGAAAAAAATGTACAATCGTGACCCGTTGGAATACTATCAGGTTTTGGAAGTTTCGCCCGACGCCGACGCGCGGACGATCAAGCTGAGCTACCGCGACCGCGCCAAAGAATGGCACCCCGACTACAATAAGGCGGAAAACGCGATGGAGCATTTCCAGAAAATTTCGGTGGCTTATGACGTTTTGCAGGATGAGGAAAAGCGCCTGACCTACGATTTGCTGGCCTGTGTCTACGGGAAGGACGATTTTCCGCAGATGGATGCGCTGAGCATTTTCAAAGACCGGATGGAAGCGGAAAATCCCGACGTGCGGGTGTTTGACCTGCGTTACGTGACCGGCAGGCTGATCAAATGCACCGATCGGGAAGAACGCCTGATTTGCAGCGAAAAACAGGCTTTTAACGAAATTCTGAAATGTTCTCTTGTCAACTGGCTGGCCGGTTGGTGGGGAATTAAGGCCTTTGCCGCCAACTGCCGTGCGATTGCCGCAAATTTTCGCAAAACCGGAAGCAACCGGCAGGACAACCTGACTCTTTTGCTGCACAATGCGCTGGCCTATCATCAGGAAAACAAGGATCGTCAGGCGGCGTATTCCGCCGCGCAGGCGCTGGAATACGCTTTGCCGGAACAGCGGCCGCTGGTTGAGCGCTTTATCGCCCGGCTGAACTGCAAAATTCCGCCGTTGCCCCGCTGGCGCTGGCTGCGTTTGAAAACGGCGCATCTGTTGGTGCCGTTCGTGCTGGTCATGATTTTGCTTTCTCCGGTCGTCAATTCCGTTTTCGGCGGATTCCGGCAATATATGACCAAGCAGCATGAAATCACCTATTTCCAGAAAGTGACGTTCAACGACGGCGGAGAAACTTTTGACGACGTGGTGGTTTCCAAAATCTTTGACATTCCCGTCGACGTCTATGACGAAAAAATGCTCTATCACCTGACCGGCGAAGGCAAAGTGATGTACGGGCCGGGCGACAAGTTTGATGTGATGACGACGACGGAAAAAGGACATACCGTTCGCGTTACCGGATTTACGCCGGACAAAAAATGGTACCGGATCATGCTTGACAACGGCGAAATGGGCTTTGTCCGGGAATCTGAGTTGGAAAAAGGCCGCGGTAATCCGATACCGGAAGAAAGCAAAATCGTTACGGCGCAATAAACCGGTTGCCGGTTCCCGCAGGCAGCATTAACCGTTTCCGGCAGCAAATGCCCGGTTCGGGAATTTCGTGGCCGGCCGCAAATTGTTTATCTGGTCATTCAGACATTTGAAACAAAAAATGACACGGACGGTTTCGTCCGGCCGTGTCGCTTTTTAAATAAGGACAAGGGTTGATTTTTTCTCTTGTCTTTTTATTTCTCCTTTTTCCTTCTTCTCCTTTTTCTCTTGCTTACTCCTTTTTACTTTCATCAGCTCATTTATTCTTTCCGTTTTTTGCTTTCTTCTTGTTTTTCTCTTTATTTGTCTTTGCCTTTTTTCTTTCTTTTTTTCTTCTCCTTGTTTTTTCTTATCTTTCCCTCTTTCTCTCTCTCGCTGTTTTTTTTGCTTTTTTTCTTTGTTTCATTTTTCGGGCGTGTCCGATCTTTCTATCGTTTTCCGCCGGTCATTTCCGCCGCCGTTTTTCACGATGCCTTCCTTGATGCTTCCGCTTTTCTCAATCAGTTCGATTTTGAGCTCTTTGCCGTAAAAATCCAGCAGATGACGATAATGCTCCCATTTGCGCACACTGCCTATCTCCATGTTGTCGATCACATACCAGGGGATTCCGGTTTTGGCCGCCACCGTTTTTAATTGCAGAAAACGGTCACAGCGGTATTTGTGCAGCTCTTGTCCGATTATTTTTTTGATTTTGTTGTTAAACATAGTTTGAAACTCCCTTGATTTTGTTTACGTGTAAAAAACAAAACCGCCCGGGGAAAACCCTTAGGCGGAAGGAGCTAACAAACTGTCAACGTATGCAGTCGCCGTTATTCAGCATATTACCGGCACTCCTTCCGAAGAAGGATTTTTACGTTGAAGATGTTTGTTAGACACCGCATCCGGCCTCCCGGATGCAGAACTGATATTAAAGAAAACACCGGTTTTTGACAAGCGGAAAGTTGTTTTTTCTGCGGGGAATTTTTGCAAAAAGAACGAGAAAATCTGCCCGTGTCCGGAAAAACGAAAACTATTTGCCGCTGTTGCTTTCAATCGGTTCAAATTCCCAGGGGAATACCAGCCAGCGGCCGGGAGTTTTCGGCGCGGCCGGAAAGTCAAGCTCGGCCGCCGGGTCTTTACTGAACAAAACGGCGATTTTGGCCCGCGGATATTTTTCTTTCAAATAGCGGTAAGTGCTGCCGGAATCGTAAAGGTCATCCACGAACAGCGTTTCCTCGTCCATGCGGATGTCGGGCGGCACCAGACATTTGAGTTCGCTGCGGGCTTCGCCCTCATAGCTGGCCAGCGAGATGCTGCTGATTTCCCTGATGCCGAGAAACTGGGCGAGAACGCAGGCCGGCACCAGCCCGCCGCGGGCTACCGCGATAATGCGTTTAAAACCGCATCCGGCAAGAATATAAGCCAGTTTTTTGCATTCGCTGTTGATTTCTTCGTAGCTGATATATTCTTTTTCCGCCATCATTCGTTTCCTTTTAAGCTGAATTGTTCGATTGTTTCGGCCAGACCGGTTTTGTCGTCGGTTTGAACCGCGATTCCCCATACGGTGCCGCCGCTGCGGCAGACTTCCAGCCGGTTGCCGTTGTAACGCTGGCACAGCCGGTCGATCGGCGCCTGTTTGTCGAAGCCGAGCACGGAGTCGTAATTGCCGCACATGCCGACGTCGGTGATGTAGGCGGTGCCGCCGTTTAAGATATGGGCGTCGGCGGTGGGGATATGGGTGTGGGTGCCGGCAACGATGGAAACCCGGCCGTCGAGATAATGTCCGAGAGAAAGCTTTTCCGAGGTCGATTCGGCATGGACGTCAACGAACACAGCGGCAATGTTGCGGCCGAGCGCATAGTTCTTTAACAGCCGGTCGAGGACAAACGCGGGGTTGTCGACGCTGTCCATGAAGACCCGTCCCAGCACTTGGGCAACAAGAATTTTTTTGCCGCTGGCCAGTTCAAATTCGACCGCTCCGCGGCCGGGTGCGCTGTCGGGATAGTTCAGCGGCCGGACAATGCGTTTGCACTCGTCTAAGAAAGGGATGATGTCACGCTGCTGCCAGACATGGTTGCCGGTAGTCAGAACGTCGGCGCCGCGTTCCAGAAACTCGCGGGCGATTCCCGGCGTGACGCCGAAGCCGTGGGCGGCGTTTTCAACATTGATGATAATTACGTCGGCCTTGTATTTTTCCCGCATCAGCGGCAGGTTGTTTAAGACGGCGTCTCTTCCCGCCCGGCCGACCACGTCGCCCAAATAAATGATCTTCAACAGTTTTCTCCGTCGGTTAATTAAAAAAACTCCGGCAGCCGGAGTTGAAAGGTAACAAAAAAATAGAGAGAACCGTCGGGCCGTATAGGTACATTCTGTCTCGAACCGCATCTCAATAGGTGGGCATCATATAACAGGACCACGATCCTGTCAGGGACAATTCCCGATAAAATTACGTTGGCTCGGAAGATCTGCGGAATTACGAACCGGACAGTCACCTCTCCATAAACCGATATTATAATGATTCGATCTGTTTTGCAACAGCTTTTATTTTTTCGCTCACAACCCTGAGCCGGGCGGAAAGTTCGCGGTCGGCGGCAGCGGTCCGGGCGGCGTCTTCCCCCGCGGGGGCAACCGGCGCGGGGTTGTTTTTGCGCGCTTCAAGCAAATCGTCGGCAACCAGAATGCCGATCATTGCCAGCAGCATGTTTTCGCTGATTTGTCCGCTGATGTCTTTCAACAGCCGCGCCTTTTCTTCCAAAACGCCGGCCAGCTGCATGATCCGCGCTTCCTGCCCGCTTTCGCAGGCAATCGGATATTCGCGGGAATTAATCGTTACCGTTACTTGTGCCATTTTGCTCCCGTGCCGTGTTCAGTTTGTTGATCAGTTCGTCGATACGGGCAACCGAACGGGCGGCGGTTTCTTTAAGGCGGGAAACGTTTTCCCGCTTGTTTTCAAATGCCCGCTGCAGCTCGTTGAGCGCCGCGTCGATTTCGTTCAGGGCTTCCGCCGTTTCCTTGAAACGCGAAATTTCTGTTTCCATGGTAAAATTTTTCTTTCTTTATCGATGCCGTTAGCTTATAATCTCCCGATAATACCGGTCATTAACTATTTTTTCAAGCGGCAAAAACGGATATGCCTAAATTTATTCTCAAAATTACGGCCGAAAGCGCCGAAAACTGCATCGACGAAAAGAACGTCGAATGTTTCATTCTGTCTGCTTCCCTGCCGGAGGACTGCCTCGGCAGGATAATCCGGAAGATTGAGGCGGCCGGAAAAATTGCGCTGCTTGAAGGCGAAGACGCCGCCGCGCTGGCGGTTAAACTCGGCGCCGACGGCATTGTTGCCGATCTGAGCGCCTCAACGGCAATCAAAAAGGAGATGGCGGCCCTGCGCCGGCAGCTCGGCCGTCGTTTTCTCGGCGTTATCTGCCGCAGCCGCCGTCATGAAGCGATGATCGTAAGCGAAAACGAACCGGACTTTGTTGTTTTCCGCATCTGGAATGAGGGGGCGGAGAAAACCAAAGCGCTGGCTGACTGGTATGCGGAGTTTTTTCTGCTGCAGACGGCGGTCGAACCGATGGACGGTTCCGTCAATTTTTCCGCCTGGCCCGCGGACATGGTGATTTTAAGCCCCGAAGACTATAAGATTTTAGTTGCGAAAAAATAAAGTTTAGAGTAATTATCTTGATAAAATTCAAAAAATCAAAAATTAAGGAGTGAATAAGAAAATGAAGCAGCAAGCAGTATCCATCAGAATCGGCTGGGTAATTGAATACAAGGGCAAACCCTGGACGGTCGTTAAGGCAACCCACATCAAGCCGGGCAAGGGCGGCGCCTTTATGCAGGTCGAAATGAAATCGGTTGAGGAAGGAACCAAAACCAACGAGCGTTTCCGTTCCGAAGATACGGTTGAAAAACTGATGGTGGAAGAAAAAGACTGCCAGTTCCTCTATGAAGACGCTCTCGGTCTGACCTTTATGGATTCGGAAACTTTTGAACAGTTTGTCATGCCGGCCGATATTTTGGGCGATTCCCGTCCGTTTATGGTCGAAGGCATGACCGTTTACATCAATTTCATCGACGGTCGTCCGGTGGCGGTAGAACTGCCGCAGCAGGTCGTCTGCACCATTGCCGAAACCGAACCGGTGGTCAAAGGACAGACCGCGGCTTCGTCCTACAAACCGGCGATTTTGGACAACGGCGTCCGCATCATGGTTCCGCCGTTTATCAACCAGGGTGAAAAGGTCGTGGTCGGCACGGCCGAAGCCAACTATGTCGAAAGAGCCAAATAATGTCGTATCTTTCCCCAACTCTCACGCTTTTGGTCGGCGCCGTCAAAAAGGCAACGGCGTCGCTTGACCGCGACTTCAACGAGATTGAGAAGCTGCAGTCTTCGGTGCGCGGTTATCAGAATTTCGTTTCCCGTTCTTTCGAGCGGGTGGCGCAGACTCTGAAAGGCGAACTTTCCTGCGTGCGGCCGGATGCCGTCTTCGTCGACGGCAAACCGCCGCTTTCCCGCGGATGCTGTTTTATGGTCAATCCGATTGACGGCATGGGCAACTTTGTCCGCGGCATTCCGGTGTTTGCCACCACCGTCGCCTATTGCGAAAACGGCGAAGTCAAGGCTTCGGTCGTCTATAACCGTGCCAGTGACGAGCTGTATTTTGCCGAAAAGGGCAGCGGCGCCTACAAGGAAGGCTTCCGCAACCACGAACGTCTGCGTGTTTCTGCCGTCAAGGACGGTGCCGCGGCTCTGGTGGCGGCCTCAATCGGCTTCCAGCACGGCAGCGCGGAATATACCGCCGCTTACCGCGATTTGTTTGCCGAAACCGAAAACGTTCGTCTGCTCGGTTCCGTTGCGCTCTCGCTGGCCGGCGTTGCCGCCGGCAAAATGGATGTCTGCCTCAGCCTCGGCAGCAATCTGAATTCGGCGGTTGCCGGTCTGTTGCTGGTGCGCGAAGCCGGCGGTTACGTCTATAACCTGAAACGGGAAGAATTTGCGCCGGAAAAAATCGAACAGGTGATCGTTTCCGACGAGTTGGCGGCGACCAACACCTCGCTGGAGGCGTTTATCGTCAGACTGGCGGGATAGTGTTTTTGTCTTTCGGGGGAAGAGAATGCGCAAAGTCTGGATGTTGGTAACGGTTTCCTGCCTGTTGTGGGGACGGGCGGCGGCCGACGACGTTTATGTCGATCTTTCGGTGTTGGACGGTCTGGACAATGCCGGCAGTGAGGAAATTGCGCCGCTTTTCCCCGTATTTGACGATTCGTCCCTGCGTCCGCTGCCCAAGCCGGTGATCGGCAACAAGCCCCGGGCAGCCAAGCCGGTGCCGGCTAAGACAGAGGGCAAACCGGAGAAAACTCCGGCCGCGGTAAAGGCAAAAGCCGAACCTGCGGTAAAAGCGATTCCCGTTCCCGAACGCAAGCCGAATATTCGTCCGCTGCCGGTTAAGTCCGAACCGGCGACCGAACCTGTTGCGGCACAAAAAAAGAGGCCGGCAGAAGATAAGGCAGTAAACGTTAAAAAGGCGGCATTGCCGGCAAAGTCCGCGGCGGCGGAAACCAAGCCTGCGGCAGTTAAGGAAAACGTGTCCGGAAACACAGCCGTTTCCGCAAAGGAAAAGCCGACGGCAGAGAGAAAAAAGCCGGCGGCCAAACCGGCGGTAAAAGAAAAACCGGCGATAAAAGCGGACATTGAAAAGAAAAGCATGCCGGCGGTATCCCGGCAGCCGGTTTTGTCTGCCGTTGCCGAACCTGCGGTGGATAAAGCGGTGAAGGCGGCAGCGGCCAAAAACGTGAAAGCCGAAAAAGCGGTAGGGGCGAAAGATACGGAACGGCTGATGAAAGCTGAAGCGCCGCGGGAAATTCCGGCGGCAAAAGCGCAGATTTCCGCCGCAGAGAGCAGGAAAGAGGGAGAAAAGCACTTTGCCGCGGAAGACAAACCGGTGGAAAAAATTCCGGCAGAGATTGAAACAAGAAATTCCGCGCCGGCTCCTGCAAAGGAAAAAGAACCGGCTTTACAGCCGCTGATTCCGGTGGCGGAAGAAGAACCGGCCGCCGACGTCATTGCCTTTGCCGGCGGCGTGTTTGAGCTTTCGGCCGAAAATACGGCGCGGCTGGCAGCAATTGCCGACGGCTTCAAACGGCCGGGCGAAAGCAAAATCCTCATCTACGCCTACAACTTCAACGACGGCGGCAACGATTTCAAAAACAAGCGTCTGAGTTTGAACCGGGCGGTGGAAATCCGTTCTTATCTGATGACCCGCGGTTATAAAAACTTCGGCATCAAAATCGTCAATACCGACAACCGCGGCAAGCAAAACACGGTGGAAGTTTTCGAACAGGCGGATTAATGGAAAAAGCTTAAAAATTTTTTAAATTAATGCTTGCTTTATTTGAAACTCTAATGTATAAAAACGACAACTGAAAATTCGATATGGAGAAATAAGATGAAAAAAGGTATTCATCCGGATTATCACGAAATTACCTATGTAATGAGTGACGGCAGCGTAGCCACCACCAGATCCACCTGGGGCAAAGCCGGAGACAAGATGACTTTGGAAATTGATCCGAAATCCCATCCGGCATGGACCGGCGTTTATCGTCTGGTTGACACCGGTGGTCAGTTGTCCAAATTTAAGAACAAGTTTGGCGCTTTCGGTCTCAAAACTTCCGACGGCGAATAGTATTTAATCTTAATACTATCTTAAATTTTTTCAATTAACCTGCATTCTATAATGGAATGTGGGTTTTTTGCTCACAAAATCTGTGTGCTTAAAACAAAAAAGAAAGGACAGAAGAATGACAGCCCCGTTAATGCCCAAGGCAACAGCCGTCTGGCTGGTTGAAAATACGACTTTGACTTTTAAACAAATCGGCGATTTCTGCGAGTTGCACGAGTTGGAAGTGCAGGCGATTGCCGACGGTGACGTCGCTTTTAACATCGTCGGGCTGAATCCGGTTACCGGCGGTCAGCTGACGGCGGACGAAATTGCCCGCTGCGAACAGGATCCTTCCGCGTCGCTTGTCGGGGTTGAACCGGAACGCAACGTCAAGGCGGAAAACAGCAAGAACAAAAAAGTGCTTTCGCCGTCGCAGCGCAGCGACAAACCGGCGGCTATTCTGTGGATTTTGCGCAATTGTCCGGAAATTATCGATTCCCAGATATGCAAGCTGATCGGTACCACCAAGCCGACCATTGCTTCTCTGCGGGACGGCACGCACCGCGACATGGCCAACCTGCGGCCGAAGAATCCGGTTGCTGTCGGTTTGTGCAAGGAAAAGGACCTGGACGAAGCAATTGCCGTTTCCAAAAAATGGACCGAACTGAAAAGCCAGCCGAAAAAAACGGTGAAGAAGAAAGCCGGAAAATCTGCGGCGAAAGCCAAGGCCGCCGCTGCCAGAAAAAAAGAGGCAGAAAAACTGAAAGCTGCCGCCGCAAAAGAAAAAGAAGCGGCGAAGAAGAAAGCCGAAGCAGCCAAAAAGAAAGAGGCCGAGAAGAAGAAAGCTGCCGCCGCAAAGGAAAAAGAAGCGGCAAAGAAAAAAGCCGCAGCGGCGAAAAAGAAGGAAGCCGACCGGAAAAAAGCCGAAGCGGCCAGGCAGAAAGCAGCCGAGAAGAAAGCTGCCGCCAAAGAAAAAGCCGCTGCCAAAAAAGCCGCGGCCAAAGAAAAGAAGGCTGCTGCCAAAAAAACGGTAAAGAAAAAGAGCAAAAAGGCCGAAGCTTAAAAACGAAAAACCTCTCCTGGCGGAGAGGTTTTTTTATGGGATGAACACAGCATCACAATGAAGGTACCGCAGCGATAAGTCCCCGGACACGCCGAGCCTGAAAGTGTTTTTGACGCTTACGGAGAGTCTTTTTATCAGGCAGGCACAACAAGCCGGTATCAAAGCAGATATGTGATGCTGCTTCATCTTCAAGCTTGTGCGGCCGGTTTTTCGATATTCAGAACGGTTGATGACGTTTGTATCGGCCGTCGGTACCCGGTGCCGCCGGGAAAAAGGCTGCGTCGCCGCGGCGACGGGAACGGGGTTTGAAAATACTCGGCGTAACCGGTTATATTCGCAATTGCTTTATTATGCCGGCAGATTTTGTTTTTCCGTTGCTGCCGAAGGGGGAAAAAAGTCTTGAAATCTGCGGGGTATGCTTATATACTCGGCAATTGTTCAAATTTATCGGGGAATAATTTCAAATGTCAGAAATCAAAGTCAGATTCGCGCCGTCGCCGACCGGGCACATGCATATCGGCAACACCAGAACCGCGCTGTTCAACTGGCTGCTGGCGCAAAAGCTGGGCGGAAGCTTTATGCTGCGGATCGACGATACCGATAAGGAACGCTCCAAAAAAGAATATGAAGCGGAAATACGCGACGCCCTGCAGTGGCTGGGACTGGTGTGGTCGAGCGAAGCCCGGCAGTCCGCGCGGACGGAACGTTACCGGGAAGTGACGGCAAAACTGATTGCGGAAGGACTGGTTTACCCTTGTTACGAAACGCCGGAAGAACTGGAACTGATGCGCAAGACGCTGCTGGCCAAGGGTCGTCCGCCGATTTATGACCGCCGTGCCCTGAGTTTGACGAAAGAACAAATTGCCGCTTATGAAAAGGAAGGCCGCCGGCCTCATTACCGTTTTAAACTGGCGCCCGGCGACATCGTCTGGGAAGATATGGTGCGCGGCCGCTGCCATTATTCGGCGGAAAATTTGAGCGACCCCGTTGTAATTCGTGAAGACGGAAGTTATTTATACCATCTGCCTTCGGTTGTCGACGATACGGACTTTGCAATCACACATATTGTCCGCGGCGAAGACCACGTGACCAATACCGCGTCGCAGATACGGATGTTTGAGGCGGTCGGCGGCCGGGTGCCGTCGTTTGCCCACCTGCCGCTTTTGACCGGCAGGGAGGGAAAACTTTCCAAACGTCTGGGTTCCGTCGGCGTTGCCGAACTGCGGGCGGAAGGCATTGAAGCGATGGCAATTTGTTCTTATCTTGCCAAGCTGGGCACTTCGGAAGCGGTGGAACCTTTTGCCGACCTGTGCAGCCTTGCGGAAAGTCTGGATCTTGCCAGGCTGGGGCGTTCGCAGCCGAAGTTTTCGGAAGACGACCTGCGCCGTTTCAACACCCACCTGGTTCGCGGGCTGGATTATGAAGCGGTAAAAGGCCGGGTGAATGTAGACAGGGAGTTTTGGAATGCCATCCGCGGCAATCTGAATATTGTAACAGACAGTGAAATATGGCGGGGAATCTGCCGTCGGCCGGTTCGACCCGAACTGGAAGACAGGGAACTGACGTCCGCCGCCGCCGAATTGTTGCCGCCCGAGCCGTGGAACGAGGAAACTTTTGCCGTCTGGACAAATGCGGTAAAAGAGCGCACCGGCCGCAAGGGAAAAGCTTTGTTTCACCCGCTGCGCAAAGCGATTACCGGGACGGAAGACGGTCCCGAACTGAAAATTTTACTGCCGTTGATCGGGCGCGAACGGGTTTTCCGCCGCTTGAACGGCGAATATGCATAAAAGGAGAAAAAAATGCCGGAAATGTATCTGCACAATACGTTGACACGCCGCAAGGAGAAATTTGTTCCGTTGGATGAAAACAACGTTCGCATGTATGTCTGCGGGCCGACGGTTTATGACCGCGCGCACCTCGGCAACGCCAAGTCAGCGGTGGTTTTTGACGTGCTCAACCGGGTTTTGCGCGAGGTTTACGGCAAAGACCACGTAACTTACGTTTCCAACATTACCGACATTGACGACAAGATTTTGAACAAACATCAGGAAACCGGCAAGCCGATCAGTGAAATCACCCGGGAAACCTATCAGTGGTATCTGGACGACATGCATGCGCTGAACGTGGCCGATCCCGATTTTCGTCCGCGGGCGACCGAGTTTGTCAACGAGATGATTGAGCTGGTCGAACTGCTGCTTAAAAACGGCCATGCCTATGAGGCCGACGGGCACGTTTTGTTTTCCGTCGATTCGATGAAAAACTACGGTTTCCTTTCCGGCCGCAGCATGAAGGAAATGCTGGCCGGCGCGCGGATTGAGGTGGCCGGTTACAAGAAAAATCCGGCCGACTTCATTTTGTGGAAGCCGTCGGCAGCCGGGCAGCCCGGCTGGGACAGCCCCTGGGGCTACGGCCGTCCGGGCTGGCATCTGGAATGTTCGGCCATGAGTTCAAAATATCTCGGCAATTCGTTTGACATTCACGGCGGCGGATCGGATCTGATTTTCCCTCACCATGAGAACGAATGCGCGCAGTCGATGTGCGCCCATCCGAACGACACTTTTGCCCGTTACTGGGTGCATGCCGGCATGCTGATGGTGGACGGAGTCAAAATGTCCAAATCGCTCGGCAATTTTTATACCGTTAACCAGCTGATCGGGGAATATCCGGCGGAAGCTCTCCGGCTGCTGTTTATCGGCACCCATTATCATCAGCCGTTCAATTTCACTTTTGACGGGCTGAAACAGGCAAAAACGGTTTTGGACAAGTTTTACAACGCTTTGCTCAAAACGGCAGATATCAAGGTTGATGCCGGCGTAGGTCCGGATGCCAGAGTGATGGAAGCTCTTTGCGACGACCTCAACACGCCGCTGGCCTTGTCGGTTCTCCACGAGTTGGTCAACACCCTGAATAAGGCGGAAAGCGCGGAAGAGCGCAGGGAAGCCAAGTCGAAGCTCGTTGCCTCGGCTGCCGTTCTCGGCCTTTTGTATCAGGATCCCGAAAGCTGGTTTAAGCAGGGGGCCGGCGGACCGCTCGACGAGAATGAGATCAACCGTTTGATAGAAGAGCGCGCCCTTGCCAAAAAGGAAAAGAACTATGCGCGGGCGGACGAAATCCGCAATCAGTTGAAATCGGCGGGCATTGTGCTGGAGGACACGCCTTCCGGCACCACCTGGAAAAAATGCTGATTTCAGTTGATGAAACGTTGAATCTGCGTTTTTTCGTTATTATGTTTGATTTGTGAAAAAACGGTGTCGGCAAAAGCCTGATAATAGGCACGGCTGATCATGATCAGTCCGGCGCCGTGCGGCAACTTCGGATGCCAAGCAGACAGCGCATGTTCCAGGCTATGTTCGGAAATGCAGCAGGAAGTCGACTCGACCATGCCCGACAGGGTGTTGGCCAGCGCCACGTCGGCGCGCGCTTGCCGGTCGGAACCGTCTTTGACGGCTTTGGCCAGACTGCGGCCGATCAGTTCGATCGCTTTTATGGCATAAATGTCGCTTATCGGGGTGCTGCAGTTGGCCAGATAGCCCTCGGTGCTGTGAAAGAGGGCGTCAAATCCCTGATAAGCGGTCAGATGCGGCGGCACGGTCATCATCAGTTCGGGATCAACAATCGAGAGCACCGGAAAGACTTCCGGCCAGCCGGCGCCGATTTTTTCATTGCTGTCTTCTTTGGTAATCACCGTCCAGGGATCGGCTTCGGTACCGGTGCCGGCGGTAGTGGTTACCGCCACGACCGGCAGCGGCGAATTTGCCAACGGCTGCCCTTTGCCCGAGCCGGCCGCAATATAATCCCAATAGTCGCCCGGATTGGCCGCCATTACGGCAATCGCCTTGGCGGCGTCGATCGGCGACCCGCCGCCGAGACCAAGCACGAAGTCACACGCTTCCGCCCGGGCCAGAGCCGCGCCTTCCATAACGTTGTCTTTGGTCGGGTTGGGCTGAACCTTGTCAAACACGACATGCGCCGCGCCGGCCAGTTCCAGTTCCTTTTCCACCCGCGCCAGATAACCGTTGGCACGGGTCGATTTGCCGTTGGAAATGACGATCAGCGCCTTTTTGCCCGGCAGCTTCTGTTTGTGCAGATCGTTCAAACGGCCGGCACCGAACAAAATCCGGGTAGGAATATAATAGTCAAAATTCATCTTTAACCTCCTTTTACAATTGAGAAACTTTGGTTTCAGCATAGTGTCCCCTTTGTTCGTTGGCAAGCCGCAAAGGTATTTTTTCACCCGCAAACTTCCACCGGCCGGTGCAAGCGGCATTAACCGTTCCGAACGGGTTCGCCCGGCTCCAAAGTTTCGCAAGCCTTGCGGCCGCGCGGAAACTTCCGCATCCGCCCGCACGTGCAGACGTCCGAATCATAAAAAAAAGCCCGCTCCCCGCAAGGAACGGACTTTTTATCAACCGGCGGCTCACAAAAGGCCGCTTTCTTTTTGCAAACGGACAATGTCCGTACAGTTATCACGCAGGGTGTCGTGTTTGTCCCACCCGGCCCGATGAATGTCAATGCGGATGTCAAATGCTTTTTCCGCTTTGCCCGCGACAATCAGCATGTCCAGAGAATCGGCCCCCAGATCAGCCGGCCGGTCGGAAAGCTTCAGTTCGCATTTTTCAAGCGACAACGCGTCAGTTACGAGGGGACAAAGCCTGGCAAACACTGCCTGAATTTCCTGCTCGCCGGCAGAAAATTCTTTGTCTTTTCTTTCTTTTCCCATAGGCAGACGATTAAACCGGCGGCTTACCGACGGTCGGTTTCACCTAACGTGCGGACAATGCCGGAACAGGTTTCGTACAAGGTGGAATTTTTGTCCCAGCCGTCGTTTTCATCAATATGAATTTCCAGCAGTTTGTCAACTTCCATCATCACATAGGCCATGTCCAGGGAATCGGCGCCCAAATCATCGCGCCAACAGGCGTCAAGCACAACGTCCTTCTCCTCGCATCCCACTTCTCTGACGATCACGCTTCTGATTTTGTCAAGCACGGTTTGAGCCTCTTCTCTGCTGACCGCGGATTTTTTTGCATTACAGTTTTCCATAAAATTATATGATAAAAATTATTTTCCCGTCAGATATAGCATGCCGGCCGCTTTTTGTCAACCCGGAACCTCATTTTTCCGCTTAGACCGCCACTGAAAAAGGCGGCAAAAAGAATTTGCGTTTCGCCTTTTTTTGTGCTACTTTGGACAAAAATATCATATTAATGCAAACGGATTGCAACCATGTCTGACCTGCAGAAAAATTTAACCGCGGCCGGAGCCTCTGCCGAATCGGCCGAAAAAATCGCCGGCATAATCAAAGCGGCGGCCCAAGCCTCCGCCCTCACCCCCGTTGAGCTTAACCGCTGTCTCCGCATCGGTGCGGACGAAGCCAGATGCATTTATTACTGGGAAAAGAAACATGCCCCGCTGCTGCCGGCCGGCGGCGGCGAACGGCTGAAAGAAATAAAAAAACTTTTTACCGACAGAGGCCTTGCCGCAGACGATGAACGTTTCAAACACATTTTGCTTGAAGCGCCGTCGCTTCTGTTTCTGCCGGCATCGACAATTGAAGACAACATCAAAAGCCTCTGCCGCTTTCCCGGACTGCCGGCAATCGACGAGGAAACATACCGCCGGGCGGCCCTGAAACAGCCGCGGCTGCTTTGTCTGCGGCCGCAGACGATTGCGGACAACATCCGCGGACTGGTCAATCACCCCGCACTTTGCGGACGCGAAGGCAAACCGCTGCTCAAATGCCGGGAATACATCGCGGCGGCCCTCAAACGCCCGCAGCTGCTTTACCAGTTGCCGGAAACGCTGGCTGCCAACGTCAGCGGCGTCGTCAGCCATCCGGCGCTGAAAGACGATGACGGCAAACCGCTGTTTACAACGGAAACCTATCTGCAAACGGCGCTGAAAAAACCGCAGTTGTTTTTACACGCGCCGGAAACCGTGGTCGAACATGTTACGCGCTTTCTCCGGCATCCGGCCTTCGCCGACGAAAACGGCAACAGTCTGATCAAAGCCGGCGACTACCGCAAGGCGGTTCTCCGACACCCGGCGCTGCTGTTGCAAAATCCCGACCTGGCCGCCGCCAACATCAGCGGCGTCGTCAATCATCCGCTGCTGGCCGCCGCGGACGGCAGCCCCCTGACAAGCCGTGCCGAATATGTCAGGGCGGCTCTGAAACAGGCTTCGCTGTTTATCATTACGCCGGACACCGTGGTCGGAAAAATAAACGGCATCATCCGCCACCCGGATCTCAGCGGTACAGACGGCCGTCCCGTCATTGACAAGGCCGCCTGTCTGAAAGCGGCGTTGAAAATGCCGGCGCTGTTCGTCATTTTGCCGGAAACGATCGCCGCCAACGTCAACGGCGTCGTTCGTCATCCGGCACTGCAAAACGAACAGGGACAGCCGATGTTCAGGCGCGAAGACTACATAAGAGCCGCGGTCAGGCAGCCCTCGCTGCTGGTCCAGTCGCCGCAGACGGTAGCCGAACACGTAACAATCATCAAAGACCTGCTGCTTAAGGAGGAAATCTGCCCCGATACGGCGGCGGTCGCCGATTTCTGCCTGACCAACCCGATTACCATGGTGCTCGGCAGCGACAACCTGAAATCCCGCTATCTGTATGCTTACGCCAAGCGCCGCCGCGGGGAAAAGCCGGGCAAAAAAATCATTGCCGATACCAAGGGTAAAATGCGCGATTATCTGGCGCAAAGTGACTTTTCCGCAGATTTGCCGGAACGCGACTATGAACGGCTTTACCGGCGGCACCGGATCGTCGTTGCGGACGGACGGGCAAACGTGCTTGCGCCGCGGACGGCTTCCGTTTACGGTATTGATATTATCCGCAGCCTCAGGGCGGGAAAAGAAAAATAACCGCCCTAAAAAAGAAAAATCCCCTTATTGCACAAAAAAACTTCCGCCGTCCTTTTCGGACGCGGAAGCTTTTTTCATAACGGAAAGAATTTCAGCCGACAAAGAAAGCTTTTCCGGCACCGGCATCAAACACCTTGTTGCCGACGGCGATTACCGCCCGGTCAAACAATTCTATTTCACCATACTCCTCAACGCATTTTTCCCCGTCAAAAAGAATCAGCGTGCCGTTTTTGTCGCTGTCCCGGTCATAAACCAGCACCGCCGGCAGATCGAAATTTTCCGGCAGACAGTCAGAGCCTTCGTAAACCTTTTTCCACGCGTCGCCGGCGGCAAACAGCAAAACGCTGCCGCCTCTCACCTGCAGTTTCCGATATCCGCCCTGCGGACCGGCTTTGATGCGGTAGCCGTCGCAAAACAGGTCACAGCGGCCGTCCGGATACTGCGCAATGCTTGTTTTTCCGTCCGCAGCCGGCGTGAAAGAAACGTATTTGCGCGTTTCAAAAGCGTCCGTTTCCTCATCAAGGGCGGAAACGTTCCAGCCGCCGCTTTCCGGACGCTCGCCGAAAACGTCGCCGGCAAGGATTTTTTTGCCAAGATAAACATCGCCCAAAAACATTTCCCGGCCGTTTTCCAGCTTCTGTTTTCCCGGCCGGTGATTGAGCCAAAACCAGCCGTCGGTCAGATGATATACAAAATCGGCGCCGAAAAGCTTAAACTCAAAAACGTCGCGCGGACCGCAAACCAACGGTCCCGTCAGATTCCGACAGGGAAAATAAAAAAGGTCGAACACGCGGTCTTTTTTGCGCATCACGGCAACCGCCGCGTTTGCAAACTGCCAGTAGTTCAAACCGGACGAAACTTCGCACTCTGCCGCAGCCGTCGTTTTTTTCATCAGCAAACGGCAGCGCACTTCCCGGTTGTCATTCTCTTTTTCCAGTCTTACATTGTTTCCGTAAATCATAAGTTTTGTTATTTTTAATAATTAAACATAAAATATTATCGCGGACGGGAATTTAACAAAAAATTTCCGTCTTGGCAAGCAAATACATTCCGTTTTTCAAACCGTCAGCCGGGCAGTCTTCAGGCCGACGATTTCCTCCAGCGCGGCGAGCGGCGCCTCAATCTGAAAACCGATTTTGCCGGCGCTGAAAATGATCGTCGCAAAGTCCGCGGCGGTTTCGTCGGCAAATGTCGGAAACGGCTTTTTCATCCCGAGCGGCGAACAACCGCCGTGAACATAGCCGGTCAGGCCGAGAAGCTCTTTTGACTTGACCATCTCGACCGACTTTTCGCCGGCGGCGGCCGCCGCTTTTTTCAGATCCAGCTCTTCCGCCACCGGAATCATAAAGACATAATGCTGATGCGACTTTCCGACCGTCACCAGGGTTTTAAACACCTGCTTCGGGTTCTGGCCGAGCGCCGTCGCCACTTCTATCCCGCTCAAGGCCCGGCTACCGTCATAACTGTAGGATCGGTAGTCAATCTTATGCCGGTCGAGTATCCGCATGGCGTTGGTTTTGCTTTCCATCGTTTCCTCTCTTTTTAATTTTCCACCCGTATGGTCAGCGCCGGGAACAACTCGTCGTCGCTGCCGAAGTGGCTGAAACGGATGTCTCCGGCAGCGTCCGCCGTCAGCAGCGATTTGAAGGGACGCGCTTCCCGCCGGCCCTCAAAAGAATAGCGGTGATAAGACTGTTCCGTATCGTTAAGCAGAAGAAAACTCAGGCTGCCGAACAACGGTTTTCTGACCGTCAGTACACCGTTTTCGGCCGTCGAAATTTTTACGACGGTCAGTCCGGGGAACAGCTTTTCCACCTCTTCGGGTGACAATTTACGCACCTTGAAAGCGTTGTCGCGATATACCGTTTCGGTAAAATACAGATCGTTTTGGTTATATCCGATCAAACGGCCGTTTAACAGAAACTCATAGGTCGAAGCGGGCGAAAAGCCTGCTTTCCTTGCCGTATATTGCGAATAACTGCCCGTACCCGGCGAAACGGACCTGGTAAACACCGTGCGGTCTTCCGCCATGCCGCCTTCCGACCAGACGCCGGCCGCAGGAGAATAGACCACCTGCGCCCTGTCCCCGACCGCTGCTGCCGTCACCTCCGGCGGCAGCCGGTAACCGGCGGCGCAGCCGCTTAAAAAACAAAGGCACATCCCTGTGAAAAAAACGTTTTTCATTTACACCCCTCCGCAAACTTTGCGCATTAAAACTTTTATTGTATACAATTAAACCCAATATCTATGAGATTCAATAATTTTGTAGAGGTTGTATTGCAGGAGACGCACAACATATTAATTTTCTAAAAGGAGGAAGACCATGAATGAATTGCACTTTCTGATTCATAACCTTTCCGATCTGGCACCGAACCACGACCGCCGCCCTCATTGCCGGGTCGTCGACATTCTGGTGGAAAACTGGGCGGGCGGACAATACATCACCTACAATTACCGGGAACACATCATGCGGATCAGACGCCGACCGGAAACGGCCGTTGTCAAAAACTGAGACAAACGCGCGCCGCCGTTCCGCACGGCGGACAAAAAGGCAAAGTGTACTTATTTTTGGTTACCCCGCACCGACTTTTACCTACTACCGCAATTTTGCGACCATGGTATAGTTCGTTTTGTGATTGCCATAACTTAACCTAAAAAGGAGGGTATTAAAAAATGGGACAGGCGATAAAGAAAAAGACGATTCCGGGAAACGACGACGAGCGCGACATCATGCTCATCGGGAAAATTTACAAAAGTTTCGAGGCTCTGGAAGAAACGCTCGGAAAGCTGCAGCTTGAAGAGCCCCTGTTTATTACCTACATGGCAAAGAAGTCTTTTGCCGACAAGCATGCCTGCGACGAGCGGATGGTTGCAATGGCCAAAGCGCTGGGCCGAAAAGATGCTGACAAGGCAGAGGATTTCGTTGCCGCGCTGGTTGATCTGCAAAAGGCCTGCGGCGTCGATGATTTGAAAATGTCCGACTACGGCATCGACGGCGGCAATCTGCGCCGCTATGCGCAAACTGCGCGTGAAACGATGGGCGGTCTTTTCGCCCTGGATCCGGCGCCGCTTGACGAAAATGAATGTGTTGAAATTCTCAGGCAGTCGTATAAATAAAAGATTGACAGTCCGATAATCTGTCTTTAATCTGAACTTATCGTTAATTTATTTAAGGAAACGGAAAACATGTTTTTTGCCTTGGCCGAAAATAAGCGTTTTGCCTGCCGCGCCGTAATGACGTCGGCAGCCGTTTCCTTTGCCGCCGTAACCGTTACCACTACCACCGTTGTCCCGTTCCTGTCCTTACGGAAAACGGCATAGTTTGTTACGGCTTTTATCAAACTTTCAACCGCCCGGTTTCGTAAGGAACCGGGCGGTTTCTTTTTTGTTTCTTTAATTTTTGAAAAAGGAGAACCGATATGAAAATCAGAGCAGCCGGTTTAAGCGATCTTCCGGCAATTATGGAAATCATCAACGAGGCCAGACGGAATTTGAAAGAACAGGGCATTAACCAGTGGCAGCGGAGCTATCCGAATGCCGGCGTTATCGAACGGGACATTGTTGCCGGCAATTGTTATGTGGCGGAAGAGGAAGGGCAGGTGGCCGCTTCTTTCGCCGTTTCTTTTGACGGCGACGCCGATTATGACAAAATCTATAACGGCAGCTGGCGGCGGGAAGGGCGTTTTGCCGTCGTTCACCGGGTGGCGGTCGGCGCCGCCTGGCGGGGACGGGGACTGGCCTCGGCCGCTTTGCGTCATGCCGAAAAGCTGTCGCTTGCCCGCAACATAGACTATCTGAAAATCGACACCCACCGCGACAATCTGCCGATGCGCCGGGTGCTCGGCAAAAACAACTTTACCCTCTGCGGCCTGATTGATATTGCCGACGGTTCTTCGCGGATCGTGTTTGACAAGATATGCCGCGGTTAAAAAAACGGTAAGCGGGGAATAAAACAGCAGCAAACCCAACGGTCAGAGCATGACCAAAGGCGTAAGCCTGAGGCATCCGGCACCCCGGGTTTTCCTGTCGGGCGGCAAATAAAAAACCCCGGGAATTTCCCGGGGTGTTCGTCATCATGACCGGATTATTTGCGGTTGATGGCAATTTTGCGCTTTTTGCCCTGTTCGTCGGAAGATTTGGGAACCGTAACGGTGAGCACGCCGTTTTCAAAATCGGCTTTGGCGTCGTCAAATTTCAGTTCCCAGGGCAGCGGAACCGTACGGCTGAAAGTGCCGTAGGAAATTTCCGAAAAATAACTTCCTTTGTGTTCTTCCCGGTGTTCCTGCTTTTTTTCGCCGGAAATTGTCAGATACCCGTCGGAAGACAGTTCCAGATCAATGTCTTCTTCCTTCATACCCGGCATTTCGGCGCGTACCGTTACTTCTTTTTCGTTTTCGCGGACTTCTATTTTCGGTTCGTTCTTGGCAATAAAGTTCTTTTCTTCCGGCAAATCGAGCCAGTTGCCGAAAAAGCCGTTGAGCAGATCGTTAAAATCTTTGTTAAAGCCGCAGCGCAGCGGGGCATGATGACCGTGTTCTTTGCGGCTGACCAATGAATCAGACATTTTAAACCTCCTTGTTAGATCAATCATCCTTCTGTTAAAACAGGTAGGGTGGCCAAAAGGCAGAATCAAGAGCCGCCGGAAAATTTTTGCATTTTTGTTCTAGATAGGCTTTCTAAAAGCGCGGAGAGCGTTCAACACAGCCAGCATGGTCACACCGACGTCGGCAAAAACCGCGCCCCACATGGTCATCATGCCGGCGGCGCCCAACCCGAGGAAAAGAGCTTTGACACTAAGCGCGAAGACGATGTTCTGGCGGACAATGCCCATGGTTTTGCGGGCGATTTTAACCGCCTCCGCCACCTTTTGCGGGTCGTCGTTCATGATAACCGCGTCGGCGGCTTCAATTGCCGCGTCGGATCCCGTCGTACCCATGGCGATGCCGGCGTCGGCGCGGGTTAAAACCGGCGCGTCGTTGATGCCGTCGCCGGCAAAGATGACGGAACCGCCGCTGCGGGCTTTAATCAGTTCTTCCAGTTTTTCCACTTTTTCTCCCGGCAGCAGTCCGGCATAAAAACGGGCAATGCCGAGCTGTCCGGCGGCAGCCGCGGCGGCCGGTTCGTTGTCGCCGGTCAGCATGACGGTCCTTATTCCCAGTTTTCCGAGTTCGGCGACGGCGCCGACGGCGGTTTCCTTAACCGTATCGGAAATCACCAGCGCGCCGAGATATTTTCCGTCTTCGGCAATATATGCGACCGTGCCGCCGTCAGCTTCTTTAATTCCGGAAATCTTAAATTTTTCCATCAGTTTGAGGTTGCCGGCAAGAATTTCTTTTCCGTCTTTTTTGATGCGGACGCCGCAGCCGGCGATTTCTTCCGCCTGTCCGCCGGGCAGGCCGGTTTCCTTTTCTCCGGCCGCTTTGCGGATTGACAGTGCAATCGGATGGTTGGAGGCGCTTTCCGCCGCTGCGGCGGTTTTCAGCAGCCTGTCTTCGCCGATGCCGGCAGCCGGCAGAATGCGGCTGACTTCAAATACGCCGCGGGTAAGGGTGCCGGTCTTGTCAAAAACCGCCGTTTTACAGTTTGCCAGCGTTTCCAGATAATTGCTGCCTTTGATCAGAATGCCGTTGCGGGAAGCGCCGCCGATGCCGGCAAAAAAGGTGAGCGGAACCGAAATGACCAGTGCGCAGGGACAGGAGATAACAAGAAATGTCAACGCGCGCTGCAGCCATTCGGCAAACGCGGTGCCGGGAACGACAAGCGGCGGCACCAAAGCCAGCAATATAGCGGCAGCCACCACCGCCGGCGTGTAAAAGCGGGCAAAACGGGTAATGAACTTTTCCGTACGGGCTTTGCGCGCGTCCGCATGTTCCACCAGTTCGAGGATTTTGGCGGCGGTCGATTCGCCGAAGGGTTTGCTCACTTTTATTTTAAGTAGGCCGTTGGTGTTGATAAAACCGCTCAGCGCCTCGCTGCCGGGAACCAGCCGGCGCGGCAGGGATTCTCCGGTCAGGGCGGAAGTGTCAACCGTTGCCTCGCCGTCCGTAACTAAACCGTCAAGCGGGATCTTTTCGCCGCTTTTAACGATGATGACGTCGCCGACGGCAATTTCTTCCGGCCGTCTTCTGACCGCCGTGCCGTTTTCTTCCCGGCAGGCATAGTCGGGCCGGATATCCATCAGTTCTGCGATTGAGCGTTTGGAGCTTTCCACCGCCTTGTGCTGAAGATATTCGCCGCTTTGGAACAAAATCATCACCATTGCCGCTTCCGGATATTCGCCGAGGAAAACGGCGCCGAGAGTAGCGATTGTCATCAGGGCGTTTTCGTCCAGCCATTTTCCGCGGAGAATGTTTCTGCCCGCCGCATAAACGATATCCGCGCCGGCAACGAACCAGGCGGCAACAAAGAGAGCAGTGCCGGCAGCCGGCGGCAGCAGACCGCTGACGGCCGCGGCAAACAGCAGCACGGCGGCGCCGATTCGCAGCGGCAGACGGGCATTGCCGTGTTCATGATGGCAGTGGCCGCATTCTTGTGCCTGATGATGAGAGCAATGGTGATGTTCTTTACACATAAGCGTATCTCCGTTCAAACAGTTGTTCAATCGTCTTTGTTTGTATAATAGTTGAGCAATCGTTCAATTGTCAATAAAAAAATGATAAAAACGCTTGTGTGCCGTCGGCGATTCGATTATTGTAAAAGCAGAATTTAATCGCTTGAGAGGAGCGTCGCATGGAAAACACTCAGGCGGACTGCACCGCCCTCCGTCCCTGGACCGTGGCGGCAATCCGCGCCGAAATGCCGGAGGAAGAGCTGTTGTACGGTCTTTCCGACTTTTTTAAGGTTATGGGCGACCCGACCCGCATTAACATTTTGTGGGCGTTGGAAAAAGAGTCGCTGTGCGTAAGCGATCTGGCGGTACTGCTTGACATGACCAAGTCGGCAGTTTCCCACCAGTTGAAGATTCTGCGTATAGCCAAGCTGGTGCGGGCGGACAAAAAAGGAAAAAACGTTTACTATGCCTTAAACGACGATCATGTCCGCATCATCTGGGAAAAGGCGCTGGAGCATGTCCGCGAATAGCGGCCGTCAGTCCGTTTGCCTGCGGATCCATTCCATAATCAGATCAACCGCATATTTTTGTTCTTCCGGCGTTAACTCTCTGCCCGGGAGAATGCCGTGCCATTTGAACAGGCATTGGCGGCAGCAGGTGGCGGTGGCGTGCTGGGCGATGAATACCGGGTGGCCGCGCATCGGCGTCTGCCTGCCGTCGTTGGCGATTTCCGCCGGCGCCAGCCGCTTACCGACAAAATCTTCGGCATGCCGGCGGACGGTGTCGAGCCCTTTTTGCCGGACATAGGAAATGTCCGCCGTCTTCAGCCGGAAGCGGCTGCGGAAAGGCGAACGGCCCAGACGGGAAAAAATATCTTCTGTCATGATGGTGCACCGATTCTTTTTTCTTTATTGTAAAACGGAGAAAAACGGCGGTAAAGTTTTTTCGTCCGTTTGCGGAAAAGCTTGACAACGGATGTCAGCTATGGCAGTTTGAAGCCGCTGAAAGATTATTTTTACAATCGTTATGAAAACGGAAGAATTGAAAAAACAGTTGAAACACATGATGATTGTGGCAACTGAAGAACCGGACGAACATCGTCTTCGTTTTTTATTGACAGGCCTTTCCAAAGAAGCTTTGACCGAAGTGTCCGACCTGGTCAAACGTTCTTTCGAATTTGCCGACCGCGAGCGCTGCCGCTATTTTACCATGATCCGCGGCGCCAAACATTACCATAATTGTCTGGTGGTGTCGCGAGTGCTTGAAGAACTGCCTGCCGGAAATTGATGTTTCCGGGGCGGAAAATGAAACAAAACCCCGTCTGTCGAACGGGGTTTTTGCAAATTCATATGCCGCCGGTTATTTTTTCGACGCTTGCGGCAGCGGCGTTTTCAGTTTGATCCTGCCGTGCGCGGACGCGCCGAAAAGACTGTGGTACAAGTCCCGGTATTCTTCAAATTCAAGGGAACAGCCGTCGGCCAGAATTTCCATCTCCACGCCGAAGGCGTCAACCGTAAAGGGCATGTCGACCATGCCGTTTTTAAGGTAGAAGGCTTTGCGCCGTTTGCGCTGTTCGGCATTTTCCGCTTTGACCAGCGTGCTTTCTATTTCGAGAAAAAAACGTTGACCGGCATAACGTTCTTTCAGCATCCGGAAAACTTTTGAGCCTACGCCCCCTTGTCTGTGACAGGGCGAAATGGCAAAATAGTCAAGCATGACCAGATCGCGGTGCCGCGCGGTAATGGCCAGTCCCGTGAAATCCTTGTGATTGTTTTCGGCGGCGAGGATCTCCATCGACCCTTCCCTGTTTTTTTCCAGAATTACGGAAAACGGTTTTTGTTCCTCAACCGGAAACGCTTCGTAATACAGCTTTTCAATCTGTGCCAGACAGGCGGCACAGGGTGTTTCTATCAGTCTCATTTTTACCTCCGCCGACATTATACCTTTTGCCGGGTTAAAATATCGTATAACAAAAAATCGGCCGTGTCGTTCTGAAAAGAAAAGGTCCGCTTGTCGCAACTCGTTAAATCGGGCGCACCGGCCGGAAATTTTCGATATAAGCGAAAACTTTTCCGTATTGGCGAAAATTTTTGCATTTGATGACCGGGATTTTTGCATTTTTTAAAAAAACGGAAATTTCCGCATTGATTTCCCGGTTGCAGTTGTCATAATCCCGGATCTTTTTCAGGCTTATTTTCCGATAATGGTAAGCCTGAACCGGCAGTTCCTTGTCGATTTTTCTGCCGATAAGCTTTTTTGCTTTCAGAAAACGCACGGTAAAGCGCCATATCGCGACCGGCCGGCAGATTCTCATGTCTATAATCAGGTCCGGCCGCATTGTTTCGTAGATGTACTTCTGGCAGCCTTCCGCAACCCAGCCGTCGTTTTCCGAAAGAAAAAGCTTCAGCCGGGAAAACTGTTCCCCGACGGAATAATAGCTTCCGTCTTCCGTATTGCGGCAGACTTCGTCGATGCTTAACCGCGGGAGGTTGAATCTTTTGTTTATTGCATAAGCGAGCGACGATTTTCCTGCGCCGAGCGGACCGATAATCAGAATTTTCATGACAGCCTCCGAATAACGATTAAACTCCGAAATCGGGAAGATGACAAGAAAAAAGAGTTCGGTCAAGTGCTGCTTTGTTTATTCATTTAACTCGATACATGTTTGCTGCCGGACATATTCTGAGGGAAGTGCGCCGGCCGGTTGCCGGGAGATTCGAAAATGAGCGGATTACGGAGACGAACGTTTGTTTTTGGGCAAAAGGAGTTGCTTTTTGTAAAAAAAATGATATACTGATAAAGAATAAAAATTATTAAATACCATGAAAAATATTATTAAAACCACACTTATTATTTGTGGAATGGCGTTTTTGTTTGCAAGTTGTTCCGAATATAAAGTATTGGAAACGACGGAGGTGTTTAAAATAGAAAAAACATCTTCTGAAGTTCACGTATATCTGAGAAACGGATATGCGGTGCGTATAGATCCCAACGATCGGTGGAATCATTATTTTATAAACGAGAACAGGGAGAGAGTAAAATTTTATGATCCCGAAGTCTTGCTGTGGCAGAACGCGGAACCGGGCTGGGTTGTTGAAGTTTATGGTGAATACCAAAGCGATTATCTGCGGCTGGTTCCCCCGGCAGATATAACTGAAGAACTGGAGGTTGCTTCTATCAGCGTTTATGAAGGAGAAACCGGAAGGTTTTTGGGATATCTGTCAGGAGGCTTGTTAACGTCTCCGAGCGGGAAATTCGATTTCCAGTCATATCAGGGTAAGATTCTTACCAATGTGACTTTCACCAACGGAAAATTTATTTCGGTAAACCCGATGGTGGAGCCGTTTTGGCTGGAAGTAAAAAAGGGGGCTGTTGTCAAACATGAGAGAGTAAACGGCATTTCGTTGTATTCTCCGGTTTGTAAATAACCTGATAAAGAGAGTTGCCTGTTTGTGCGGGCAGCTCTTTTTTTATTACGGCAAAACGATTCCGCGCTTTTGGGGTCAGGGAATTTTTTGTTGAACGATCGGCCGATGTTTCGGTTATGAATTTTTTGTTCCTTTGTCGTTTTTCTGTTTTCATGTTGCGGCCGACGGCGTTTGAGGAAAACAATTCTGCCATGCAACCGGCAATGCATTATGAATGAAATATATCTTTGGGTAAAAAAACGGTATCGGATTTGCCCGCAAAGTTTGCGTTTGCCGTTTGTCCGGATGCGTCTGCCGGGGTATCGGGGGCAAATTTTTCAAGCACTTTGTCCAAAAATAATTTGGCCGCCGGGGAGAATACGCGGTGTTTTTTCCATACAATGTCCAATCCGGATTCAAGCTTTGGCTTCAGCGGTCTGAAACAAAGTTCGCTTTCTTCGGAGGTGTCGACGAGTTTGTCCAGGGTAACGGCATAACCGATCCCGGCTTTCACCATAACCGCGGCGTTATAGACGAGATTGAAGGTAACCGCTGTGTTCAACCTGTCAAAATTTCCCTGAAACCATTCGATAAATTCGTTTTTTGAAAATGTTTTTTTGATTGCCTGTCTTGAATTAAGCAGAGGAATGTTTTGCAGGTCTGAAAGTTCAACATGTTTTTTCTTTGCGAGAGGACTGTCTTTTCTCATAACGACGCCCCATACGTCCTTTTCCGGCAGTGTAATATGGTCGTACTTGGAAACGTCGACGGGCTGGATCAGTATGCCGAAGTCAAGCAGCCCTTTATCGACCTTTTCGGTAACGTCTTCCGCGTTTCCGGAATAAATATGAAATTTTACTTCCGGATGATCCGAACGAATTTCTTTAATGATTTCCGCCACGTATTTTATAGAGTCTGATTCGCCGCCGCCGATATAAACGTTTCCGCCCGTCGTACCGCTTATTGCAAGGAATTCGGCTTTTGTTTTTTCAACCATGTCCACAATTTCTTCCGCCCTTTTCCTTAAAATCATTCCTTCGGGCGTAAGCGTCACTTTGTGTTTTCCCCTTATTAAAAGCTTTTGCCTCAGTTCTTTTTCCAGTTCCTGCAATTGCCTTGTAAGGGTAGGCTGCGTCAAATGCAGAGAATTTGCGGCACCGGTTATGCTGCCTTCTCTTGCAACGGCCAGAAAATATTTTAATACTCTGATTTCCATATAAAAACAGTATCCTTTTAAGATATGCCTGTCAAGCATATTTGAACATTGAGTATAAGTATTTGCTATTTTTCGGAAAATTGTAAATAATAAAAAACGGGGGACGGACATGATGTACGAAGATAAAAATAAAATCCTTCGAAATCGGAAAGATGCGGATTATGCCACCGGTCTTTTTTCCGTGAAGGCTTGATTGAACACGAATGTCAAACGGATAATAAATTGCGAAAGGAGCAACATGAAATTTAAAGCGGTATTGAATATTTTGGTTCTGGCAACATTAATTACGGGAGGAAATTTTATGAACAATGCAAAGGCAAGTGATTGGGACAAGACTTTTGCCAAAAGCGATAAGGTCAATATTGAGAAAGTGAAGTTCAAAAACCGTTACGGAATTGAACTTGTCGGCGATTTGTATATGCCGAAAGACAAACCGGCGGAGAAGCTGCCGGCCATAGCTGTCAGCGGGCCGTTCGGCGCGGTCAAGGAGCAGGCCTCTGGACTTTATGCGCAGACAATGGCCGGGCGCGGTTTTATTACGCTGGCATTTGACCCTTCATATACGGGCGAGAGCGGCGGCGAACCGCGTCTGGTTGCTTCACCCGATATTAACACCGAAGATTTCAGCGCGGCAGTTGACTTTTTGAGCGTTCAAGACGGAGTTGACGCCGATAAAATCGGCATTATCGGCATTTGCGGTTTTGGCGGTTTTGCGCTGAACGCCGCGGCCATGGATGCCAGAATCAAGGCGACGGTTACCTCTACCATGTATGATATGAGCCGGGTTAACGCCAACGGTTATTTTGACGCAATGAGTGAAGACGACCGTTATGCCTTAAAGCAAAAACTCAATGCTCAGCGTACCGAAGATTTTAAAAGCGGAACCTATGCCAAAGAAGCCGGTCTGCCGGATAAACTGACGGGAGAAGAACCTCAGTTTGTCAAAGATTATTGGAATTATTACAAAACGCCGCGCGGCTATCACAAGCGTTCAAAAAATTCCAACACCGGCTGGAACATGACTTATGCGCTCTCGTTTATCAATATGCCGATTTTGTCTTATGCCGGCGAAATCAGAAGTGCGGTTTTAATGCTGCACGGGGAAAAGGCACACAGCCGCTATTTCAGCGAAGACGCTTTCAAAAAGCTCAAAGGCGGCAATAAGGAGCTGATGATCATTCCCGGTGCAAATCATACGGATTTGTATGACCGGACGGATAAAATCCCGTTTGATAAAATAGAAGCGTTTTTTAGAGCCAACCTGCAATAAAAATCCGGTATTTTTCTTGTTCCGGATGCGCCGCCCTTGGGTTGAAAAGGGCGGCCGCCGCAAGGAAAAAATGTTTTTTCAAATGCGTCCGAATGTAACTTTGCAAATTTACGGTTGTTTGTGAAAAGTAAAAACTTTGTTGTTTTTTCGCAAAACGAGTTTTTGCAAACCGATGTCTTCAATTACGTATGAATCGACGAAATCAATTGTTTGACGGTTGCCTGTGTTTTTTCCCGACAAAATGAGTTTGTTTCCTTCTGGCCGCCATTTTTGATATTGCAGTGTTGCCATATTGATGGAAGACGCCCGGCCGTCGCTTTTCAGCAAGCCCCCTGTTGCGCCGGGGCAAACCGGGTACCGGTTCGGTCCGGGAGCCGGAGAGGGAAACCCGGAGCGGGGTTATCGATACAATTTTTAACACATTGTACGTTCCGTCAATCCGCCCCGAAACCGTCCGGCATTTGTGGCGCCTCTTCCACGGTCAGTTCGGCCAAAACGGGAGTTGCGTTGATTATGGAGTCGGCGGCGGCTTTTTTGTATTCGGACATTAATTTCCCGGTCTTGTCAACGACCCAGTAGCTTTTAGGCCTTCCTTCTTCGCTGAACGAACGCACTTCGTGGCCGGGAACAAGTGTGCCGGTTATGGTTTTTGGGGGCAGATTTTTCGTTTATGCAGCATGAGGTCAATATAATCATAAGACAGCCGATGAATATTTTTGCGTGTTTCATGTGTTTTTCTTTTACCTTGATAAAATAATACGGGATTTGGGAAAATTTTCAATATTAACAGCTTTAGTTACAATGACAGGCTTCTTGACAAGTTGCAGTGTATCTGACAATGCGTTCAATGACGAAAACGTTGATGAGATCGTATTGTATATAATGATTGCAATAGTAGCTGTCGTGGTCATTGCTGGGTATATTGGTGAAGGTTCGGATGATTATTAATAACTCAATCCGATTGCCAAAACTCCCTGTTTACAAGGGAGGTATGCATTAGGTAAAAGCTATCCGAATTTGTCGTCAGGTCAGGAAAAAAGAAACGGCAGTTACCTAAATAACTGCCGTTTGTGTTGGTGAGCCCGACGGGATTCGAACCCATGACCCTTTGATTAAAAGTCAAATGCTCTACCAGCTGAGCTACGGGCCCGCTCACTTAACGAAGCAAGGTATAATGGATAAAAAAAGGTTAGTCAATAAAAAAATCCAAAAAAATTAAAAAATATAAAAAATAGTTTATTTGTTAAGAATTGTATGTTATCATCGGTTTCAAATTTGATTATTAAACCTCGTTTTTAAGGATATTGGGAGATGTCAGATACGAAGAATTCACAGCAGGCCGGGCGTTATGATATGCTGCAGAATGCTGCCGGGGAGATACTCATAATCATTGAATACCGCGAAGGCGGTCCCGAAAATCCGCGTCTGGTTTATGACGGCGGCGAACAGGCATTGCTTTACCGCAGCCGTGAAAGCGCTTTTATGCTGAATTCCATTGCCAGGGAAGCGCGCATGCCCTTAAAGTCGGTTAACGAGGTGCTGATGGTGGAGATTGAAAACGACGACGTTGCCCGCGAATACAAGGTGCCGGTGCGCGTAGTCAGAAATTTGCAGGCGCTGGCCTGACGATAAAACTTTTTTCAGATGGTGATAAGGGCTTTAAAAGCCCTTATTTCTTGTTATTATTCAGATAATAACGGTTAAAGCGGAAGATTTGATGCTGGTTGAATTACTCATTTTGATTTTAGGCGCCGGGCTGATTTCCGAGCTGGTTCCCAAAAACCGGCTGCCGGTGTTGTGGTCGCTGTTCTCGGCAGCGGCGGTTTCTTATTTTGTTTACCGTTTGTCGCTGCTTGGGAATGCGCCCGATTTGTATCTGAACTGTCCCTGGCTGAAAATACCCAACCTGGCGGTTAATCTCGAAATTGTCGTCAACGCCGGCAACATTTATCTGGTGTTTGCCTTGTCGATATTGGCTTTGCTGGTGCTGCTGCAAAATACTTTCGGTGCCGAAAATGCCAAAAATTCCCTGAACGGGCTGGTGCTTCTGAACCTTTTGTCGTCTTTGATGCTGGTGTTTGCCGGCAACTATGTCCAGATGCTGGTGGCGGTCGGTGTCTGCGACGTCCTGGTGTTCAGCGCCGTTAACAATATTGAAGCCAAAAAGAAATATATTTATGCCAATTTCCTGGCCGATATCGGCCTGGTCAGCATTTTTGCCGTCATCCTCGGCCAGGGAGGCGGTTTGGAACTGGACAAGCTGCCGGATTATGCCCGATTCGGTCATCATAAGGATTTTGTCGCGATTCTGCTTTTGCTCTGCATCTTCGTCAAAACCGGACTGTTTTTGTTTCATGGGGCTTATACCGAAATGCGTACGCTCGGTTTCAACCGTTTGAACTATGTTTTGTTTACGGCAACGCCGCTGACCGGTTACCTGCTGCTTTTAAAAACGGAATCTTTGCTGCAAATTTCTCCTTTTTCCTATCCGCTGCTCAAAATTTTTGCCCTTTCTTCCGTTTTGTGGGGCGTTTGGGGCGCTCTGGCAATTGATAATCTCAAACAAAAGGCGGTTTATTTTGCCCTCATGTTCTGGGGGCTGGTTTATGCTTTTGCCGCTTTCGGCAGCCGGCTCGACAGTTTGCAGTTCGCTTCGCTTCTGACCGCGGCGTTTTTGTTCGGGCAGGTTCTGATGCTGATTTGCGCCGCGGCTTCCAACGAAACTCAGGTTTCGGAAACGGGCGGCTTTTTGAAAAGCCTTAAATTTACCTTTTTGTTGGCGCTTCTGGTACTGGCGGCCTTTTTTTCGGTCTTGTTCAAAACCGCGGAAGGCAGCCCGTGGCTGGCCGGGGGCTATGCGCTGTTGTTTGCGGCGGCGAGCGCGCACGTGCTGTCGCAGATTCTGCTGGGAGAGAGCCGGGCGGACGAACGGGTGCAGGCAATGCTGAAAAATCCGCCGCTGCCGTCCTGGCTGCCGGTGGCTGCTGCCGCTGCCGTTTTATGCTGGTCTTTCCGTCTTTCCCCGTTATGGCTGACGCCGCTTCTTGCGGCCTGGCTGGGATTGTTTTTTCTGCGTCCTTTGCGCCGGTTGGACGCTTTGTACGACAACGACGTTTTGCAGGAGGCCGATTATGTGGGAACGGCATATGAATTGCTGATTATCACGCCGGTCAAGGTGATCGGGCGTCTGTTGTGGCTGACGGTGGATTTTGTGTTTATCGAACGTACGATCATCAGTTCGGTACAGAATGCACTCGGTTTTATGATTTTTCTTTTTCGCCGCATTCATTCGGGAACGGTTACGGGCATGCTGCTGTTCATGCTGCTCGGTTTTGCCGTTATCGGAATTGTTTGGTTGTACGGAGGCTGACAAATGGAAAACATTGCTTCTTTGGTCAATGCGATTGTGGCGGTGCCGCTGCTCGGGATGCTGTTTGCCGCGCTTTCCCGCGAAGGCGGCCGCGGCAGGGTCAGCAACGTTTTGAGCGTGGGCATTTTTACCGTGCTTTCCAATCTGGTGGTTTTGTGGCGGACGGCTTTGCAGATGGATGTCGGCAAAGACGGCTGGAAAACGGTCGAGAGTTTTGCCTGGACGCAAAATCCGAAAATTGAACTGGTGTTTGGCATCGACGTCTTCTCCCTGATGCTGATTGCCGCCGTTCACCTGGCGGTTCTGCTGGGGATGGTGGGCATTCGTCACAATACCTACCGGCAGAAGGCGCTGATTGTTTTTGCCCTGATGTTTTTGAGCATGATCAGCGGCTATTTTCTGGCTTCTGACCTTTTTTCCTTTTACATTTTTTTCGAAGCGCTGCTGCTGCCGCTGTTCATGATGGTCGGCATTTTCGGCGATGTCCGCAAACAGCAGGTTTTGTACCGCTTTTTTCTTTATAACCTTCTCGGCGCGGTTTTTCTGTTTGTTGCCCTGGTGGTGCTTTACAATCATGAAAACGTCGGCATTCTCGAAGTGAGCCGGATCGTTTTGTCGGAACACGGGGAAGTGCTGGTCTGGGGCTCGATTTTCATTGCCTTCCTGTCGCGGATCCCGGTATGGCCTTTCCATTACTGGATTTCTTCGGTCAACGCCAACATTTCCAACCCGTTGGTTTTCATCGTTGCCAACATTGTTCCCTTAAGCGGCGTTTACGGACTGATCCGCTTTTTCCCGGTCAATGCGCCGGCGGCTTTGGATCCCTACCTGCTGGTTTTGGAAATCATCAGCATCGTCACCATGCTGATGATCGCCTTTATCGGCTTTACCAAACGCGATATTCAGTATAAGATTTTTGCCTATATGACGGTCTACTACATTTTGTATCTGCTGGGGGCGCTGCTGCCGACCGACGCGCTTTTGATGAATATCGGCTTTTCCATGTTTTCTTACCTGATTATTGTGGCCGCGCTGGAAGTGATGGTGGCTCACGTTGACGCGGTCCGGCAGGAAAACGAACTCGGCGATTGCGGCATTTTGTGCAATATCCGCCGCACTTCGCTGGTTTTTTCCTTTCTTATTCTGGCGGCGATCGGGATGCCGCTGTCGTCAATGTTTTTAAATAACATGGTGATTTTTGCCGGTCTGTTAAAATTTAACATTCAGATGGCCGTCTGTATCCTGCTGGCGGTGGTGCTGGCTTCCGTCAGCCTGCTGCAGCAGTTGTTTTATCTGAAATATCCGCCGGAAAGTCAGGCGCCGCTGCCGGCGCCTTCCGGCGAATGCTGCGTCGAAGACATTTCGCTCAGGGTCTTTGCCGTCATGCTGCTGACGGCGGCGGTGCTGGTTTTGTCGTTTGTCAATCCTTTGTGGTTCGTCGGTTAGGAGAAAAAAATGCTGGTCAATTATGTTGCGTTGCTGCCGGAAGCCGTGTTGACGGCCGGTGTTTTGCTGGCGGTGCTGGTTCGTTTCCTTCGTTCCGCCAACACGGCCAAAACTTTTCTGACGCTGGCCAAATGGACGATTTTGCCGGCAATGATGCTGACCGCGGTCTTTTATGACAGAAACGTCGGCGGTTTTTGGAGCAATAATGACTATACGACTTTGTTTAAAATCGTCATTTTTCTGTTTGCGCTCGGCTGGGGAAGCCTTTCGCTCAGGCGTTTTCAAAACCGGGAAAACGACAGTTTTGCCTTTTATTCGGTGCTGTTGCTTGAACTGCTCGGTTTTTCTCTGATGCTTTCCGTCCGTTCGCTGGAACTGTTTGCGGCAGCCGCCGTTTGCTGCCAGCTGCTGAACTGCCTGTTGCTGCGGATCGGCGCCGATGAGGAGTGTCTGCCGCGGTTGCGCCGCCATCTGGCGGTAACGGTATTTTTCTGCCTGCTGCTGGCGGCCGGTGTTCTGATCTTGCGGCGTTATGGCGGCGGTGGATATGAAGAACTCGGAAAGTTTCTGACGGCGCAGACGGAAACTCTGTGGCAGCTCCGGCTGGCGTTTGTGATGATTATGGTCTTTTTCCTGTTTGCCTTAGGCGTGGCGCCGTTTCATTTTTGGTTTGCCGACGCGGTTTCGGGCGCGGTTTTGCCGGTGGCCGGATATCTGACGATTGTGCCGGTGCTGGCTTATTTTCCTGCCTTCGTCAACCTGATCGTCAACGTGCTGGCGCCGCTTTACGCCTGGTTTGTGCCGGTGATGCTTGTTTTCGGCGTGCTTTCCGTTTTTATCGGCGCAGTCGGCGCCAACAGCGAGGACAACCTGCGCCGCATTTTTGCCTATGCTGGGCTTTATTATGTCGGTGTTTTGCTGGTGTCTGCCGCCGACATGCACGGACAGAGCCTGCTCGGCGCCTTTATCTACCTGTTGGTTTACGTACTGGCCTTTTTCGGCGTTTATACGGTTTTTGCCGGCTGTCGCAGCAAGGGGGAGTATTTGCGTTGTTTGAGCGAAATCCGCGGACTGTCAACCCAGCGGCCGTTTTTGGCGGCGGCTTTTCTGATATTGATGATTTCACTGATCGGCACGCCGCCGCTGCTTGGTTTTCTGGGCAAACTTTCGGTTATCAACGCGCTGGTGGCAGGCGGCAGCTACGGCCTGATGGCGGTGGTGGCTTTTTCGATGCTGATTTTGGTGTATGCCTACCTCAAAATCATAACCGTCATCTATTTTGAACCGCGCAATATTAGCTTTGACAGGGTGGACAAAGGCGTATATACATATATTGCGGTCAATCTGCTTTTGATTGCTGTCACCGTGATAAATCCGAAATATCTGATGCATGATGTGGAAATGATGCTGGCGGCGATTTTGTAAACGGAAGAACGGGAATGTGGCGGTATTTTGAATATGAGGAACTGACAAGCACCAATGATGAGGCTTTGGCGCTGACGGCGTCCGCCGGCGGAGAAAAGCTGGCGGTAACCGCAACAAGGCAGACGGGAGGCCGCGGCCGTCGCGGCCGCAGCTGGGTCAGCCTGGAAGGCAATCTGTTTATGTCGCTGGCGCTGCCTTTCGCCGCGGAAAAAAGCGCGGCGCTGGTGCTGATTTCGTCGCTGTCGCTGCTGGAGGCGGTAAAAGAGTTTGATCAAAATGCCGGGGTGAAACTGAAATGGCCGAACGACGTGTTGTTGAACGGCGGCAAAATATCGGGTATTTTGCTTGAAAAAGGCGCCGGCGGGTATATGATTGTCGGCATCGGGGTCAATCTGAGGGCGTCGCCGGCGGGAGAAACCGTGTATCCGGTGACCGATTTGGCGGCGGCGGGGATAAAAACCGACTGCCGGACTTTTAAGGAAGTTTATTTGCGTCGCTTTGATGCGCTGACGGACTTGTGGGAGCAAAAAGGAATGCCGGCGCTGACCGAAAAATGGCTGCGGCATGCCAGAGGCTTGGGAGAGCCGATTGTGGTGCGGCTGCCGAAAACGACGAAAACCGGAATCTTCGCCGGCATGAACGAAGAAGGAATGCTGATTTTGCAAACACCGTCCGGCCGGGAAGTCATCGGGGCCGGAGACGTGTTTTTTGATGATGAAAGTAAGAGAGAAGAATGATTAACAAATTTGAAAAAGACGGATTGTATTTTATTGCCCTGGGCGGCGCCGACGAAATCGGCATGAATATGTATGTGTATGCTTGCAACGGAAAATTTATCATGGTTGATGCCGGTTACGGTTTCTTAAACGACAACTACCCGGGGATCGATCTTTGTTTTGCCGACGCCGGTTTTTTTGCCAACTATGCCGAAGATTTCGAGGGCATTTTCATCACCCATGCCCACGAGGACCATTTCGGCGCCGTCGCCCAGGTATGGCCGCTGTTGAAATGCCCGGTTTACGCCAGCGAATTTACTCTCGGGCTGATCAAAAACCGGCTGCGCGAATATAAGTTGGAAGGGCAGGTGCCGCTCAACCCGGTGGTCGGGCATCAGACGATAAAACTGCAAAATTTTGCGGTCGAGTTCGTGCCGGTCGTCCATTCGGTGCCGGAAACCGCGGCGCTGGTGATCAAAACCGCGGACAAAACGGTGGTGCACGCCACCGACTGGCGTTTTGACGACAGCGCGATCGAAATCCTGCAAACCGATTATGCCGGACTGCAAAGCGCCGGCGACCGCGGTGTTGACATGTTTGTCTGCGATTCGACCAATATTGAGGTCGATGAAAAGCTGCCGAGCGAATATGAAGTGCGCGAATGCCTGATGAAGCTGATTCCGACATTGTCCAAAACGGTGGTTGCCACCTGTTTCGCCTCTAACCTGACGCGGCTCGAAAGCCTGATCATGGCCGCCGACGCCGCCGGCCGCACGCCGGTTCTGGTCGGCCGCAGCCTGCTTTATAACGTGAAAGTGGCCAAAGAGATCGGTTATTTCAAAAACACGCCGAAATGTTATGACATCAAGGAGGCGGAAAACATTCCTTCCGACAATGCGCTTTACATCTGCACCGGTTCGCAGGCCAACTACCGTTCGGCGCTTACCTCAATTGTCAACAATCAGAGCAAATATGTCAAACTGGGCAAAGGCGATACGGTTATTTTTTCTTCCAAGATCATCCCCGGCAATGAAGAAAAAATCAGCGAAATGCAGGAAAAGGTGATTGCCCAGGGAGTTAACGTAATTACCGACAAAGACGCGCTGGTTCACACTTCCGGCCATTGCAGCAAAGAGGAAATCCGGCACATGTACGAGCTGCTTCGGCCGCGTTTGGTGCTGCCGGTTCACGGCGACAAAAAGTTTATCCGCGAGCACAAGCGCTTTGCCGCCGAATGCGGCATCAACGAAGTGATGAGCATGCAAAACGGCGATGTGCTGCTGTTAAAGGACGGCAAGGCCAAAATTGCCGGCAGCGTGCCGACCGACGTGCTGGCCGTTGACCGTACGGAAATTGTTTCGCTCAATTCGGAAGTGGTCAAACGCCGCAAGCAGATTGCCTATAACGGCAGCGTTTTCATCAGCGTCATTTTCGGCGAAAAATGGGAATTGATCGCGCTGCGCATTTCTTCCAAAGATATTCTCGAACCGGACGCTTTCGCCGCCCTGCGCGACCGCATCGTGGTCGAGGTTTCGGAAGCGCTGCCGGAAGTGGTCGCCGGCCTTCATTATAAGGAAACGGCCATTTTGGACTATATCCGGGTGCAGGTGCGCCGCAAAATCGAAAAAGCGACCGAAATGAAGCCGGTGACTTTCATCCATTTCTACAAGCTGCCGCTTGAGGAAGAGGAAATCGAGCAGGAAGAAGACGTTGACGCCGGCCAGCCGATGGTAATTTATCCGTCGCCGGAAGTCGAAAACTGAATGCGCGGCCGGCCGGGGGTGCCGCGGACAGAGGCCGAACGGACCGGCTTTATTTCCCGCCGCCGGGCGGTCAGGCGGTCGGGCAGTTTTGTTCAACCGGCAGATAAATGGTGAAAGCGGTGCCTTTGACGGCGTCCGATTCGATCCTCAGGTTGCCGCGGTGGCGGATGAGGATGTGTTTGGCAATCGCCAGTCCCAGCCCCGATCCCTTGATGTTTTTGTTCTTGTGCGTCTGCATGCGGTAAAAGCGCTCGGTCAGGCGGTTGAGGTATTCGTCGGAAATTTTTTCGCCGAAGTTGTGCACCGTAATTGCCACCGCCCTGCCGCCGGCCACTTCATGGCTTTTGGAAGGCGGCACCGCTTCCGTAACCCGGGCGGAAACGGTAATGTCGGTGTTTTCGCTGCCGTATTTGACCGCGTTGTCGCAAAGGTTTTGCAAAAGCTGGCGGATCTGACCGTAATCGGCGGTGATCTCCGGCAGGTTACGTTCGATTTTCAGTTCAAATTTCATGTTTTTCGCCCGTGCTTTTAACATCAGCGCGTTGCTGACGTCTTCGGCGATCGGGGCGATGCTGATTTTTTCTTCCGGCGCCTGATCCTGCGTCATTTCGATTTTGGAAAGTGACAGCAGGTTTTCGATCAGAAGCGACATGTAGCTGGCCTGTTCGCTCATGATTTTCAAAAACGCGGCTCGCGCGTTTTCATCGTCTTTGGCGGTGGTCTGCAATGTTTCGATGAAACCGGAAATAACCGACAGCGGGGTTCTCAGCTCATGGCTGGCGTTGGCGACGAAATCGGACTGCATTTTTTCGATTTTGGTCGCTTTGGCGAAGTCGTAAAGCGAAATGACCGCCACCGCCCGCCCTTTTGAGATCCACGGCAGTTGTTTAATGTGGGCGTAAAGCTTCTGCGCATCTTCGTCTTTGCGGTTCGAACCGCGGTTGACGTAAAAAATCAGGTTTTCCGATTCGCTTTCCTTGTTTAAGACCCGGGCAACCGCATTAATGAAATTGTTGGAAGAAAAGATTTCTTCCACTTTGCGGTCGGTGATGTTGTCGCCGAGCAGGTTGCGGGCGGAGATGTTGGCGCCGAGGATGTTGCCTTTGCGGTCGATCATTAAGATGGGGTCGGGCAGGGTATCGAGCACCGCGGTGTCGGAGATGGTCTGCGCTTCAAGTTTTTCCGCCTTTTCGGTCCAGAAGCGGTGCATTTCGTTGACGGCGTCGACGATTTCCCGGGTGTCGTTTTCTGTCAGGTCGAATTTTTCTCCGGTGTAGTTTTCCTCTTTTGCCAGGCGGAAGATATATTTGCGGATCTGCTGCAATTCAAAGGTGATCGGGAAAAGCCACACGATGTTGAACAGAATGATTGAGGCATAGGCCATAACGGCGATGCCGGCCGGCAGCAGTTTCAGGGCCACCAGCATGATGAATACCAGTGCCGAGGGCATTGAAAGCGCCAGAATGCGGTTGGCAAAGTTGGTGTCTTTCTCAATTTCGAACAGTTTGCTCCGGCCTTTGTGAAACATGGTGATAACCCTCGAATTGTGTTAAAAAAAGATAGACTACTGATGATAGTAATATATAATACAATACGTTTAAATTTATTAAAGATCGGATGGGAAAGACTTGACGATGACCGAAGCTAAAGCGCCCGCGCTGACGCCGATGATGGCACAGTATCTGGAAACCAAAAAGGCCTACCCGGACTACCTGTTGTTTTACCGGATGGGCGATTTCTACGAAATGTTTTTTGATGACGCGGTGGCGGCCTCGAAAGCGCTGGACATAGCCTTAACCAAACGCGGCAAGCTCGAAGGCGCCGACGTTCCGATGTGCGGGGTGCCGTTTCATGCTTACGAAACATATTTGTCGCGGCTGATCAAACACGGCTTCAAAGTGGCGATCTGCGAACAGATGGAAGACCCGAAAGAAGCCAAAAAACGCGGCGCCAAATCGGTGGTCAAACGCGATGTCATCCGGCTGGTGACGGCCGGCACCCTGACCGAGGAGAACCTGCTCGATTCCCGCCGCAACAACTTTCTTTTAAGTCTGGCCAAAACCGGCGATATGCTGGGCGTTTCTTGGCTGGACCTTTCCACCGGCGATTTCTTTCTGGAGGAAATCGGGCTGAAAAACAAGCCGGAAGCGGTTGTCGTCAGCAGTCTGCTTTCCCGTCTGAGCCCGGTGGAAATACTTGTTTCCGACCGCTACCTGCAATCGCCGAAACTGTTTGAGGTGTTTAACGAATACCGCAAGAAACTTTCCGTTTTGCCGGAAGCGCGTTTTAACTTTGAAAATGCCCGCCGCAACCTTCTGAACCTGTTTAAGGTGGAAACGCTGGATGCCTACGGCAACTTTTCCCGTGCGGAAATTACCGCCGCCGGAGTGCTGATGGATTATGTCGAAACCACTCAGAAAGGGCAGATGCCCCGGGTGGAAAAGCCGGTTAAAATCTATGAACGGCAGGTTATGGAAATTGACGGCGCCACCCGCCGCAGTCTGGAACTGCTGGAATCTTCTTCCGGCGACCGCGGCAATTCGCTGCTTTCCGTGCTGGATCGCACGGTTACCGGCGCCGGCGCGCGGATGCTGGCCGGCCGCATTGCCAGCCCGCTGGTCGATACCAAAGAGATCGGCGAACGCTTAAACGTGGTGGAATTTTTCTTAAATGAGGAATTTATACGCGACGACGTCCGTGCCCTGCTGAAAGCCTGTCCCGACATTGAGCGCGCCGTTTCAAGGCTGAGTCTTGAGCGCGGCGGCCCCCGTGATTTGGCGGCGATCAAAACCACGCTGGCGGCGGTGCCGCGGTTGAAAAACATTTTGTCCGGTGCCTCTTCACAAAACATGGTTTCCGAACTGCCGGAAGCCGTTGCCCGCATTGCCGGCCGGATGGGACATCACGAAAATCTGGTGGACGAGCTGGAGCGCGCGCTGGCCGACGAACTGCCGCTGCTGGCCAGAGACGGCGGTTTCATCCGCGAAGGCTACTACCCGCCGCTTGACGAAATCCGCCGGGTTAAGAACAACAGCCAGCAGATTATTTTGCAGCTGCAGGAAAAGTATGCGGCGGCGACCGATATTCCCAACCTGAAAATCAAATATAACAACCTGATCGGCTATTTTGTCGAAGTGCCGGCAAAATTTGCCACCCGGATGCTGGAAAACAAAGATTTCATCCACCGCCAGTCGGTGCTGAACGCGGTTCGTTTTACCACCGTCGAACTGACCGAAATAGAAAACGAAATCCGCGGTGCCGGCGAAAAGCTGCTGGCTACCGAACTGGAGCTGTTCAACAAACTGGTGACCGAAGTCCGGATTGCCGCCGACGACATTTCCCGCACCGCCAAGGCGCTGGCTGAACTGGACGTCGGCGCCGCGCTGGCGGATCTGGCGGCGGAAAAAAACTATTGCCGTCCGGAAATCGACGATTCTTTTTGTTTTGATGTCGAAGACGGCCGTCATCCGGTGGTGGAGGCCTCGCTGGCGCGCGAACACGGCGGCGCGTTTGTCGGCAACGACTGCCGGCTCGGCGGCGATTACAGCAACATCTGGCTGATTACCGGGCCGAACATGGCCGGCAAATCGACTTTTCTGCGGCAGAACGCCATCATTGCCGTGATGGCGCAAATCGGTTCTTTCGTGCCGGCCAAACGTGCCCGCATCGGCGTCGTCAACAAACTGTTTTCGCGCGTCGGCGCTTCCGACGATCTGGCCCGCGGCCGTTCGACCTTTATGGTGGAAATGGTGGAAACCGCCAGCATTCTGAACCGTGCGGACGAGCGTTCGCTGGTTATTCTGGACGAAATCGGCCGCGGCACCGCCACTTTTGACGGTTTGTCAATCGCCTGGGCGGTGGTTGAACACCTGCATGAAGTCAACCGCTGCCGGGCGCTGTTTGCCACCCACTACCACGAGTTGACCTCGCTGGTCGGCAAACTGCACAAAATGTCGCTGCATTGCATGAAAATCAAGGAATTTAACGACGAAGTCATCTTTCTGCACGAGGTGATTGACGGCGCTGCCGACCGTTCATACGGTATTCACGTTGCCAAGCTGGCCGGTTTGCCGCCGGTGGTCTTAAAACGTGCGGAACAGGTGCTGAGTTCGCTTGAAAACGACAAGAAAAACGCCAATATCAAGGAGCTGGCCGATGACTTGCCGTTGTTTTCCAGCCTGAAAAAGGAAGAAAAAAAGCCATCGGCGGTTGACGCGGCGCTGGCGGAAATCTGCCCCGACAACCTCACCCCGCGGGAAGCGCTGGATGAACTGTACCGCTTAAAAGCGCTGTCGGAGGAAAACTGATGCCTTTTACCGAAAAATATATCCGGCCGCTGGCGGTTGCCGTGATTCGTTATCAGGGGAAAATTCTGGCAGTCCGCGGTGTCGACCATGTGAAAAACGAAGTTTTTTTCCGTTTGCCCGGCGGCGGCATCGAATTCGGAGAAACGGCGGAAGCGGCTTTGAAACGGGAATTTGCCGAGGAGTTCGGGGTTGAAGTCAAAATCGGCCGCCGGCTGGATGTGACGGAAAACGTTTTCAGCTACGAAGGGCGGGCCGGCCACGAAATCGTTTTTGTTTTCGAGGCTTTTTTGCCCGACGAAAAATCATGTTTCCCGGAAGGACTGCCTTTTGCCGAACCGGGAATGGAAGGAAAGTTTGCCGAATGGATAACGGTTGCGCCGGATGTTTTGGTTTATCCGGAAGCCGTCCGGCAAATCAGATTTTAAATTAACAATGTAAAGGAGTATCAAAGAGATGATGAAATTTGTTTTTTCGCTGATTGCGCTGTTCGGGCTCGGTATCGGTGCGGCCGAGGCGGCCGATGCGCCGAAACCTTATGCCGACGTTAAAGATCCGGAAAATACGCTGCTGCTTAAATTGAAAGACGGCGACGTTTTGATTCAGATGTTTCCGGAAGACGCGCCGAACCATGTTGCCCGGATCAAGGAACTGGTTCGTCAGGGCTTTTACGACGGTCTGAAGTTTCACCGCGTGATTGACGGCTTTATGGCGCAGACCGGTGATCCGCTCGGCAACGGCACCGGCGGCAGCGGCAAGAACCTGAAAGCAGAGTTCAACAACCGTCCGCACAAACGCGGCGCCGTTTCCATGGCCCGTGCCGCCGATCCGAATTCGGCCGACAGCCAGTTTTTCATCTGCTTTGACGATTCCACTTTCCTCGACCGTCAGTATACGGTCTGGGGACAGGTCATTTCCGGCATGCAGGCGGTGGACAAGATCAAACGCGGCACCGGTCCGAACGGCATGGTCTATGATCCCGATAAAATCATTTCCATGAGTGTTGTAGCGGATTTGCAAAAATAAACCAGAGCGATTCTTGAAAATCGAAGGCGGCGTTGAAGAACTTCTTCAACGCCGCTTTTTTACGATTCGAACATCTGTGCGGGCAGGCAGATGCAGGCATCCCGGCCCGGCCGCAGGCTTGCGAAGCTTTAGGGCCGGGGGCTTGTGTTCGGAACGGTTTTGCCGCTTGCGTAAGCCGGCGGAAGATTATGTTTTCTCTTTTTGATCTGCAAGTGCAAAACGCGCTTTTCGGCTTTTCTTTTTTCTTGTCCTTAAAAACAATGAAAATCAAACAAATAGTGCGCGGTATTATAATACCTGTAATTAAAATGTTGAAAAATACGGTTTTTTTAGTTGACAAGAGAAAAACTTCCGCTATATTTGCAAACGAATTGAACAACCATCTTTAACAAAGAGAGAAAATATGAACACTTACGCAACCAAGCCATCGGACATCGAAAGAAAATGGTATGTCGTTGATGCCAGCGGTGTCGTATTGGGCAGACTTTCCGCCGAAATCGCCAAGATTCTGCGCGGCAAGCACAAGCCGAATTTCGTCCCGAACCTGGACTGCGGCGACTATGTAATCGTCATCAACGCCGAAAAAGTCAAACTGACCGGCAAAAAGCTGACGGACAAAGTTTACTATCGCCACACCGGCTGGATCGGCGGCATTAAGGAAACCACTCCGGCCAAAATCTTAGCCGGCAAGTTCCCCGGCCGTGTCATCGAAAAGGCTGTTGAAAGAATGATTTCCCGCAATCCTCTGGGCCGTCAGCAGATGACCAAACTGAGAGTATATGCCGGTGCCGAACACCCGCATACCGCCCAGAACCCGATTGTTCTGGACATTGCTTCCAAGAATCCGAAAAACAAGAGGAGTCCATTATAATGGCTAAGTTAGAATCCTTAAAAGACATCAAAGCGTCTGCCGCGGAAACCGTTGCGGAAGTCCGCAAGCCGAAACGCGACAAATTCGGACGTTCCTATGCTACCGGCAAAAGAAAAGACGCTGTTGCCCGCGTTTGGGTAAAGCCGGGTAAAGGCAACATTACCGTCAACACCAAAACCCTGGACGAATATTTTGCCCGTCCGGTTTTGAAGATGATCATCAACCAGCCGTTTGAAGTTACCAACCGCGTCAACGAATTCGACGTCGTTTGCACGGTCAGCGGCGGCGGTTTGTCCGGCCAGGCCGGTGCGATCAAGCACGGTATTTCCAAAGCCCTGAACGATTATGAACCCGAACTGCGTCCGGTTCTGAAAGCCGCCGGCTTCCTGACCCGCGATGACAGAACGGTTGAACGTAAGAAATACGGTAAAGCCAAAGCCCGCCGTTCTTACCAGTTCTCCAAACGTTAATTGGTACCAAGAAAATATATTGTATTTTCAATGGGTTGTAAGAAATTACAACCCATTTTTTGTATTCACATAATATTCACATATCGCTTGACTTTCCTTAATTACCAATTTACCATTTTCACAAATTCTTCACAGTTTTAAGCAATTTTGAGGGCAAAATGGACGGCGATTTTTACACAGAAACTTATACTTATAGAGAAGGACGGATTCTTTTATATAAACGTCCACACTCTAAAAATTTCCAATGCCGATTGAGAGTGGAAGGGATTAAAGGTTATATTATTAAATCTTGCGATACACCTAATGAAGGTAAAGCTCTAAAATTTGCCGTGGATTTATATGATAATTTGCGTTTCAAAAAATTAAATAATCTTCCTCTGAAAACTAAAACTTTCAGACAAATTTTTGCTGATTGGTTCAAACGAGCGGACAAATCAAAATATCGTCAGGATTTTTATACCAGCCGTGCAAAACTATATTTATTTCCATATTTTGGCGATTTTAAGATAGAAGAAATAACCGAGAGTATCATTGATGATTATTGGCCTTGGCGAAAAAATTATTATCAGGAGCATCCTGAAAAGGTAAATGGAAATATTGCTAAGACACCATCAGCACAATCTTTAAAAATGGAGAAATCTGCTATTAAAGAAATTTTGGAGTATGCTCAACGCAGAGGGTATATTCGTGTCGTTCCCCAAATTAGATTTAAACCAAGAGCTAAAACTGAAAATAGAGATACTTTTTCAAAAGCTGAATATAAAAAACTTGTGATTGATTTATTCTTGTGGGGAGAGAAAAAAGCAAGAGCTGATGTGGTCTATCAACGAAAAATGCTTTATAATTTTGTGGTGTTTATGGCCAATACTGGTATCAGACCAAACGAATTTTATAAAATTAAATGGAAAGATATAACAATTCATAACCAAAATGGTATAAAGCTTCTTTACATTAATGTTCCTGATGATTCAAAAACAGGGAAAAGAACAGTTGTGAGCCTGCCAGAAGCTTATTCGTGCTATGAGAATATCAAATCTTTTTCTAAATATACCAAAGATGATGATTACTTTTTTTCCAACTATGAAGATGGCAGTTGGATGAAAAATATTTCAAAAACGTATAAAACAAAGCTAGTTGAGTTAGGATTATATCTAAGTGGTGATGGAAAACCACGCCCGCCATACTCGCTACGGCATTATTATGCAACCCAAAGATTATCAGATGGTGTACAAGTTTATGATTTGGCTCAGAATATGGGGACATCTGTTAAACAAATTGAAAACCATTATTCACATGTTTTTGCAACTCAAAAGACCAAGGAATTAATTCAAAATTCACCAAATTCCTCGCAGCAGCATTTTGAAGAAGATAAAAGAATACAAAAAGAATTGGCGAAACAAAACAAGAAACTTGATAAGATAATGGAAAAAATGAATAAAAAAGTTCAAAAAGTCGTTGCCATTTGTGCTAAGTATGAGGAAGAAGAAAATTAAGCTTTGTCAATATTATTTTTTAGCTAAACAGCAAAAATTTATTTTGGCAGATTCGTGAATTTTAAAGTATATTAAATTTACAAAAAAGAGATATTTGATAATAAAAATATATCAATTTTTGATAAATAAAGTTGTATTTACAAATATTCACTTACCAAGATTAACAGTACAAATTTCCATAGAACAACGATTTAAAAGCACAACAGTAAACCAGGCTCCTTCTATTGGTGGCTATGCCATATTAGATGTGATGGCGGAAAGCGGGCAATGCCCCATCCGCCAGAGCTTAAAATTAAAAATCCGCCCTAAAAAGCGGACAGTAATATTATTTTATTCTTAATTATTAAAAGGAAATCAAATGAACACAGCATCAATTATAATGAAACAAGCAAAACAACAGTTAATCAACATTATCAAATCACAATACAATGATTGTCCATATCATTCCATCATAACTCTAAATCAGCAATACTTTTCCGAAGAGAAGATTACCAAGATTTTCCAATATATGCTCACAAACATTTATCACACAATATATGGGAAACATAGGCCTATCAGTAATCAGGAACAATTTAAGCACCTAGCTATCATTGAATATGGCAAATCTGCTTCAAATGCACATCTACATATACTACATAAACCATTTACATCTATTTATGATGAAAACAAATTGATTGATGGGGCAAAAGATTTCATTAAATTATCAAACGACCAGACCAGTAAAAAGACAATTCTAGATGATAAAGCAATAGATTTAGCCAACCAGATTAAGAATCAATATATTGCATATGATACTAATCGTATTTTTACAAGAGCTATCAAAAAAGTAGTAAAAAAAGCCGATGTGAAAACAATTTGTATTGCCGACCAATATCATTTCAAAAATCTTTGCGATTACTTCACAAAAGAGCTAAATGACAATCATTTTCTTTATTTTCCTGAGGGATATTTCCTGAAAAATTGATAAATAATTTATATTAAAACAAAGGATTATGATGAGAAAAATAGGTGAAAACATAGATTATCCAACCAATGATGAAGTTAGATTTTTAATTGAAATTGCAAATTTATTGTATAGACAAGGTAAAATTCGTTCATTTCGACAATTTAGTGAGCAATATTTGAATAAAAACGGCAATTATATGAATGTTCTTTTTTATGATTTGAATATCAAGCCATCCATTGCTTCGCTAATATCTTTATATCAAAAAATCCGTGAAGAAGGTATTTTAAGTAACATTTGGCATCATTTTCAAAATCATATTTTTGGCAGAATTGCTTCACAATATCGCAGAAAGGATGTGCTGTTATGAGTTTAAAAAGAGAAATAGGAGCAGAGAAAGAGCTAAATTCTTATCTCTATTATAAGGATAAATTTGATTTTCACAAATTTTGTAATTCGTTTAAATTTCAGAATAACAGCATTTTCAGAATAATTCTGAAAACAGGAGATATTCTTTCGACAAGAATGATGTTTTTGGAAAATTTATATTCATTTAATGGTTATGTTTCAAAAAATAAATTAGGTGTTTTAGCAGTCATTTATATGCCTGATGGCAGTAATAATGTCATCATTGAAGCGAATTTCAGTATTTGTGGCGATGATTTTGAAGTATCAAATGATGCTGCTATAACAACGGCATTTGACTTCTTATCTTATATTTCTGAGTATGTTTCATTTGATTTTGAGAAGTTTCAAATAACAGATGTTAAAAAATACATTTATGAAAAATCACTCAGTGAATATTGTATGGTCTGCAACATTAGTAATCTGCTAAAACATAATAAAAATAAGAGATTTTACGAAATAAGTTTCCACGGTATCGATATTGAACATCTGAAATTGCAGCTTGATTTTCAGTTAAGGCAATATAATTTGGCTCATCCAAATAAAATCCTTTATATGCAGGGTGTATTAAATAGGACTGCGGATGGAATAATGCTTAAAGCTTATATTTCGCAGGATACGGATGACCCGAAAGAGCTTTCTGTTTCGGTATCAAGAATGCTAACTGGTTTAGAGCTTTTTCGAGGTAGGTATACGCATACGGAGGTAGATAACCCAGAAGCTCTGATTTATGGAGAGTTTCTGAATGGCGGTGTATTTGTTGGGAATATCGAAGAACTAATTGGAAAACCATAAGACCAAAGCCATAGTTTTCACTATGGCTTTTTAATATTGAGGTATTTTTTTATAAAATGATAAAGGCTGATACGACTGACTCCGTATATCTTCGAAATTTTGGCTTTTGAAACACCTTGGGCTAATAATTCCTGAATTTCATTTTCTTTTCCGGCTAGTTTTAGATTTTTATTTTTACTTCCTCGGGGCCTTCCAAGTTTAACACCTGAATTTTTTAATCTGGCAAGCGTTTCTTTGGTTCTGGCGGAAATCAGTGATTTTTCAATTGATGCAGAAATAGAAAATGCAAAAGCCAATATTTGTGAATTTAAATCGTCTCCAAGTTTGTATTTTTCTTTTGTTGTCCAAACTTGGCATCCTTTATTTAAGCATTCATATAAAATACCCATTATTTCAAAGCTTTTACGTCCAATCCTACTCAGTTCTGTTGTTATCAGAATATCGTCTTTATTTAATTTTTTAAGCAGAGAATTGAATTTTCTTTTTTTTAAATCTTTACCAGATGAAATGGTTTCTTCAATCCATTCATCAATTTTTAAGCCATTTTTTTGAGCAAATTGTTCAATTTCATAGTGTTGGTTCGCTTCATTCTGAATTTGCGAGCTAACCCTTACATATGCATAAATCATCTCTAATCCTTTTTCTTTTATTTATTGAATTAGAGTGAAAATCTAAGCTAATATGTTGAAAAATAATGAACTTTTTATTTTAACATACCTGGTAAAATAAAAAATGCAAGAAAAAAAGAATATTATATACCTAATCTGTTGAAATACTTTGTTTTCATAGGAATTAGAGGAAGATAACGGCTGGCAGAAATGAGTGTATAATTTACTGTTCTTTAAATTATTCATTAGGAGCAGAAATGAATAAAACTATACTATTTTTGATGTCATTAGGAGTTTCCTTAGGTTATAGCCATTTTGCACAGGCTATCACTAATGAAATTTATAAACAAGAACTGGAAAAGAAAAGTTTGGAATTGCTTTGGGGCGAGGAAATTACCAAAGATATTTTCAATAGTACTCCCAAAAAATCATTATACGACCAAAAAATTAATGGTTGGACACTAAAAGAAATAGAAAAAGGAAAAATTAAAATCAAGAATTTTGAGGTTGATGGCGGTCACCCACGGGATTTACCCAATAATCAGTTTATGAACAATCGTAGCATTCCTAGAATGGCTGTTCGAGATAAAGCTATGTTTGTTGATGATGACATTGATATTGGTTTAGTGCCATTATATGCCTGTCAAAATAAAGAGGAAATTAAAACAATGGAAGTATCCGATTTGGATACAGATTGTATTGAAGACCAGCAACAAAAATTTAACGACTGCATTAGAGAACAAAACAATTCACAGGGTTGTTTTATGATGTATCAGTATCACTTAACGACAGGGAATAGTCCGTGTCGAAGAACCAAGAATGTATCGTATAAAATTTGTAAAAGCGGTGTATTGTTGGGATATTCTGACAATTTACCTATTGTTGTGACTCCTTTGGATGATTACACAACTGTTGTTGATGTCAGAAATATTCCTTACGATACGATTTTAGCTAAACTGGCGGAAAATTACGGAAAACCAGATAAAATAATAAAAAGAAAACATCACATTTCTAACTGTAATCAAGATACCTTATATCACCCTAAAAATGACAAGATAACTCAAAAAATAGCCGTTTCCTGTAATGAGGATAGTGAAATTTTCTTCTGGATTGAAAAACCGTGGGTTTTGAAAGTCGAAGTCAGTTTTGAGAACAATCAACCTATTGCTATCAAAAAATTCTTTATCAATTGGGGTAATTATCAGAAAGCCCAAGAAAAAATACGTCAATCTGAACAAAACCAAATAATTGAAGAAAATAATAAGCAAGAACGAGAGAAAGAACAACAAGAAGAGACGATTCGGCAAAAGATTAATAATTTTAACATTTAGGAGCATTTATGATGAAAAAGATAGTTGCTGGTTTAACCTTACTGGCTTTGGGTGCTTGTGCAAACAGTGAATATTATTTTATGGATAAAAGGCAGGTGGTAGAAGAAGCGGTCAGTAGTGTAAAAAGCAAGGATTATAATAAGGCGTATGAGTTATTGAGCATTGTTGAAACAACTTGTTATGATTATAACAACCGCTATCAAAAACATCCTTACAACCAAAATCAGTGTACAGAGAATCCGCTGGCAGTTATTGCGGCAAAAAATAATGCTTTAATTTTATCATCTGCAAGTAGTTATAAAAAGAAATCAGAGCTGACATCTTTTTCCAGACAATTGCAAATGCTTCCCACTGACAGTGAAACAAATGCTCTGCTTTTGACATATGCAAATACTGTATTTGAAATGTTTGATAAGGGCTTGAATGAAGAAAATCTGAAAATCAAATCCCAATTGGCAGACAGCTTGTTTTATACTTTGATTAAGTTATCCAATATGGGATTTCCCAGAGCTGGAAGACCAGGAGAAGATAGTAATGGAGAACCAAAATATTACACGACTGCTGCAAGTTTATTAATAGATGAGCGTTTCTATCCCCAAAATGATGATAATAGAAAGACAGCAATGAGTATGTTGGAAGTTGCTGATGACTGGGGTGATGGTAATGCATCATATTCTCTGTTTTTAGTAAAGAAGGAAATTTTTCCGTATGATGATAAAAACTGCACAACATTACGAGATGATGAATATTATGATTGTCGGTTGGTTCAGGAACACCTGAATAAAGCTCTGCAAAAGGGAAATAAAGGTGCCAAGCAGTATGTTCAGCAAATAAAAAATAAGGAAATAAAACGCCAGCAGGCAATAAAAGCTGCCAATGATGCCCGTGCACAAGAATTAAAAGCGGAAGTCAATAAACTTAAATCAAAGAAGATGTTCTAGGAGAAAATCTATAATGAGGTATATCTGGGCATTTATCTTAATCTTTTCAGCTATTAACCCAGCCAAAGCCGATTGTTGGGCTATCAGCAACAATGATGTTCAAAAGATGTGTTTGGCAAAGACTAAAAATGACACAACCTACTGCTGGCAAATTAAAGATAATGACGAGCAAAAATATTGTCTGGCAATAATCAAGAGGGAAAAGTCATATTGCTGGCAGATTAAAGGAAAAGACAAACAGCAAGAATGTTTATCTATGTTTTGATAAAGGAAAATTTTATGAGTAATAATCTTGAAAAAAAGGTAAATAATTTTTCATATGAAAATATGTGCAAGACGATGAAATGGTGCTTTTTATTAAAACTAGCATTTCTGATTATTTCTTCAATTTTGCTTGCATCAGGGCATATAACAGGAGGAACGTGGCAGAATAGCCTAATTTCCTCTATTGTTAGCACAAAATTGTTCCGAATTTTGTCATTTACTATACCAATAGCAATATGCTTATCCTTAAATTATTCTAAATTGCTTTCTCAAATCGGAAAATATTCAAAATATATATGGATTATAACTGTTTTTCTGTTGCTGTTTACAAATTTAAGTATTGGAAACAAATTAGGATTGTCAGTAACTGCACAGCTAGCAATAGTGGGGCTTTCAGGATTTTTTTCTGTTTTTGCTTTTAATATTCTTATTGATAAAAAAATAGAATTTTATTTGAACAAAACATTGTTTGTCATCTGTTTTATTGGTCTGACATTGTTTTCATTTGTCGCATATAAAGGAATTCTAGCTTATGTCAGTGTGTATTTTATGATTGCTCAAACTTACTATATACCCCAATATAAATCCATTTTTCATAAAGCGTTAATTTATACATTTGCTTTATGGAACATTTTTATTGATGCAGGTTTCCTTGCTAAAATACCTGATATACAAATTCTGGGAAATTTGGCTGTATTCTTTACAGGTATATATCTGATGTATTCTTATCGCCATATCATCTTTAATAAAGAAATTAGCCTGTTTTTAGAAAGTTGCCTTCTTAAAATTCGTAAAACTTTTGGTAAAATTGAGGAATAAGAGATGAATAATAAGTTAAGAATCTTAATAGTATCCGTAGTCGCCATATTACAATTATGTGCTGCCGTAATAATGGTTGTGTATAGCGATAACAGTGGTGTTAGTGGAAATTCACCATATGATGTTGTTTTTGATGATAACCGTTATTATCAGCTTTCCCGAGCAGAACGAACAGCTTTATGCATCGGTATTCAAGCAGGACAAATAGAATGCACTGCACCTGTACCGGGAGGAGCTGAACGATTGATTATGATGGATAAAATGCGTTTTTCAGCTATGTACGGTTCTTTGGAAAGTTACCAAGCATTTTTGAAACTGGGCTTGGAGATAGGAACACAATGTAATCAATTGCAAACCATTAACCAACTTGTTAACCGATGCATTCCTGATTTACGAACATTGAATTAAGTTAGGGAAATAAAATGCTGGAAATCATCATCTATATTATAGTGTTTATACTTGCTTGGGAGTTACCTTCGTATATGGCGAAAAAGAGTATGGAAAATAAATTAAAAGACGATTTCTATGCTGTATTGGATAAAGCTGTTGAATATAATGTTTCATCAGAATTAATTCTTAAAATACTTTATTTATTCGTTTCCAAATTTGATGCACCTCAAATAGTATCGGAAAAAGAAATTAACAGCAAACTGTCAGAAGAATATAAAATAGAAGATATTAAGAATGCTGTTGCGTTTATTCAAGAACATCATCTGGTCAATATTGAATCGAAAAAAATACAAGTAAATGAGAAGTATTTTCATTTAATATTGTTTGAAAAGAACAAAATAAAGGAAATAAAGCTGCAAGAAAAGCCAGATGTCAGTTCTGTTAAGTTTGAAGTTCCTAAAATTGTAAATGCAATAACAGCTAAAATATTAGCTCTGTTATTAATACCAATATTAGTTTTTTGCATAATTGTTAACGATTATAATTTGCTTCTGATTTATTTTATGATGCTGATAATTATTGCTGTTGTTATCTTTGCTTGGAAAATGATTTGTAGCATTAATAAAGAATTAAAAATCAACTCTAATATGAAATTAAAGAAAGAAGAGAAATATGGAATAATCATTGGAATAATATGTTTGTTTTTGTTCATCATATCCAACGGTGATAATCCCATTTCAGATACGAATGTATCTCTATGTATTCAGGAATTGGAAAAAAATATCAACTATGGTTATAAAAATGCTTCCTTTAAACCATTTTCTGTATGTGATGAAAATGGCAGTTTACCCGAAATGTATATTGGTTCAGCAGAGGTGCAAAATGGTTTTGGAATGTGGCGAAAAATGAGTTTTCGCTGCTCGATTATTCCGTTGAAGACCCCACATCCAATTTATGGAAATAATAAAATTCTTATAACAGAAATACCCCAAGAAGAATTGCAAATGTTAAATATTTTCTCCCAATTGCCACAAGAAAAGAAAAATGACTTTTGTAAAAATTACAAATAATAGTAAAGAAATAAATGCTTTTTGTAGTAATTCAATCGATTCTCTGGACGACAGAAGAATTGACTTGATATAGGAGAAAAGTAATGAAAAAAGGCTTTGATGATAATTTCTCTAATTTTGATGGGATGTGCTCATCAGAACATCTCTGACTATAAATCTTTTGTTGAAACCTGTTATATGGAAACAAACATCTGTAAGAACAATTATAGTGTGTTGGCAGAAGAAATTAAAAAATTTAATGCTGCTGGTGGGGCTTTTATTCTGGTAAATCTTCAAAACAATAAAGTTTTGAACTCAGCATCCACTAGCAATTTGAAAAGTTTTGATTATAATACAGATTATTCTTATGCTCCCAACAACATAATGAAATTCCTGAAAGAGGACAAAACGGCAACCACACAGCAGTTTATCCAAGATTATGCTGTTTTCATCAAATCTTCCACAAAAGAGGATTTAAAGAAATTAAGAGATAATGTGCTTACAGGAACAGCCCGTAAGGTAAACATTGACGGCATTAACATCTACGGTCTGACTGCTACCGATTATAAGTTAGATAATCCAGATGAAGTTATCACAACATTTCTCGGACATTTCAGCTATCAGAACCAAGAATATGCTCTCATCACTCTGTTAGATTCTCCCAAAGGGATAAAATCCACTTTCGGCTTCAATAGTTCAGGTTGGAATGCCTCAGAATTAGCAAGGGAAGTTATTCAGAACGTTGTAGAAAGTTACAATTTATAATTTTCTTTATACCTGTAAAAAGTTGGTTTCGTAATACCATACTTTTTACAAATATCAGAAATTTTAATTTTATCGGCAATATCTTTTTTCAGCTCTTTAATTTTAGAAAGGGAAAGTTTTTTGCACCTTTCTTTGCTGTAAACACCTTTTTGCTTAGCAATGGCAATACCTTCTTTCTGCCGCATTTTTATCATATTTCTTTCAAATTCAGCAATACTACCTAACAAATGCAACATCAAATTATTAAACGGATTTGTTTCATCATCAGTAAAATGCAAATTCTCTTTTATGAAAAAAATTTCGGCGTGGCGTTCATCGGTTATGGTTTTTACTATTTTTAAGAGGTCATTGATGTTTCTCGCCAGCCTATCAATAGAATGTACTTCCACCATATCGCCTTTTCTAATCCATTTCAGCATTTCTTGGAGCTTTGGACGATTGGTTGAGCCACCACTAGCGTAATCAATGAACACATCATCATATTTTTCCATTTCGGTTGTCTGGCGGTCAATATGTTGGCTGCCATCATTGGAAGAAACTCGTGCGTATAAGAATTTCATTGTTAAAACTCCATCAAAGTAAAATTATAGTCTTAATATACACATTACTTTTATAAAGTCAATGCAAATATTACCTTAATATTACTTTTAAGTGGGCATTTTTATAGTAATGTTAAGGTATGCTTTATTATTACCATAGCAAATAATTTAATTGATGATTCATCAGATTTTAAATAAAACCATTTATTATATAAAAAATTTGCAGAGGGATTCGATAAAATGGATGAAATAACCGATTTATTATCAGAAAAGCGATTAGCTAAATATAAAGGCATCAGCAAAGAAAATGCCATTGCTTGTCATCTGTTTAATTGTGAATTGGCGGAATCTTTTT
>OMCU01000014.1_pt1 | contig 185626 bp, 183 predicted proteins | sample 1645081 | NCBI WGS metagenome assembly OMCU01 (sample SAMEA103958122, study PRJEB25191) | human gut metagenome | biome: human-associated habitat [ENVO:00009003]; feature: intestine environment [ENVO:2100002]; material: feces | place: Germany | collected 2013/2015 | reverse complement strand
TGAATACGCTTGGTTCTTGGGCTGAGTGGATTGTTGATTGAGAGAGGAAAGGGCAGCTATTCAATTAGTTGTCCTTTCTTTATATCTACCAGCTTATTAAGACATCAAATTATGGATATAGATTATACTGTGGGAGAAGTGGAACTGTCCTACAAACCCAAATTCAAGAATATATATAAGGTAGTCAGTTCAGAGGATGCTTATAAATATTTGCTTCCTACATATAAGGAGGGTACAATCTGTTACAAAGAATATTTCAAAGTCTTGTTTCTAAACCAAGCCAGCCAAGTTTTAGGTTACACTCTCATATCAGAGGGAGGAATAACAGATACGACCGTAGATGTCAGAGTAATTCTACAAGCTGCATTGCTCACCAATTCAGTAGCTATCATTCTTGCTCATAACCACCCAAGTGGTAGCATGAAACCAAGCAGGCAGGATATGGAGATTACTAAGCAGGTCAAAGAAGCTGCAAGACTTATGAGAATTACAGTAACAGACCACCTCATATTAACAGATGCAGGATATTATAGCTTCGCAGACGAGGGAGAATTATAATAAGGTAGAGGGCACTCAATTTCTAAGTTGGGTGTCTTTATCATATTCACTTCTACTATTAGTGAATGTTCCATTAATAATCAGTGAGTTAGTAAATCCAACTCAGAATTAATATTCACTTCTATTCATTAACTTATAAAACAGAACATTATGTCACTTAAATATTCAAGCACAACCGCAGACTATCTTGTTTGGTCTGATGCAATGAACCTAATAAGGAAGTTAGCCAAAGACGAGAATTATAAAATCTCACTTCTTATAGCTTTAGGATGCTTCACAGGATTAAGAATATCTGATATTCTATCTCTAAGATGGAAGCAGATATTAGATACTGACGAGTTTACAGTAATTGAACAAAAGACAGGCAAGGTAAGGACTATCAGACTAAACCCACAATTACAACATCATATTAAAGAGTGCTACGAGCATATAAATCCAGTTGGAATCAATGCGCCAATCCTTATCAGTCAGAAAGGCACTATCTTCACAATTCAGAGAATCAATATCATTCTTAAAGAGGTGAAGAAGAAGTACAGGCTAAAGATTAAGAACTTTAGCTGCCATTCTCTTAGAAAGACTTTTGGTAGACAGGTCTATAACATGAACAGTGATAATGCTGAACTTGCTTTAGTAAAGCTGATGGAACTGTTCAACCATAGTTCTGTTGCCATTACTAAAAGATACTTGGGATTAAGGCAGGAAGAAATCTTACAGACTTATGACTGTTTGAGCTTCTAATTGATTGGGACAGGATTATTAAGATACATCTTTATAGTGGTCTGAATGGTTCTGTCCCAAATCAATGAAATATTGAGCTTAGATACATCTAAAGCCCAATCTTGACAGTTTGGCATTTCAGCCTTATAGAAGTAATGCAATTCCATTAGTTTACAGAGTTTATAACTATCTCAACTCTTATTAATCATGTTACAGGTAGCACTTCTTGAATATCCAACAATATGCTGACCTAAAGATAATAATTCAAGGTAGGTAAGAATATTCAGAATTTAGTCCTTATATGGGGAGAAGTGAATTTGATACCCACATGGATTTAGAGAGTTCAGATGCAATTCTGCTTAAATATCTTATTCAGACTATGTTTGAGGGCATAGAATTTACTATTAATCCACACTTCATGCCTATTAATTTAGAACCTTTCATTATCTTTGCATCAATTCCAATGAACTAATGCGTTAGGGAGTTGGAAGGACATAGTTAACGAAAGGTGTTATTGAAATTATCTTCTACTGACAAATTCTCGCAAAATTTGAAATGGAGTGAAGATGATAGCAGTAGCACCCACACTTGGATATATACCTACCTCATAGTTGCGAGGTTTCTATATGCCCTTTGGTGTGGGTCGCTATTGTTTTATCTACTCCAAAGGCAATGCGAGAAGCCCGTCAGTAAGATAAAGCAAATAGTGTTCCCACATCTTTTTTATTTATGCTCATCTTTGGGAACAGATGAGTGCAAATATCCTAATTATGACTAAAATGCAATATAATGGGGAAGACCCCAAATTATCAGAATTCTTTGTTATCCTTATAGTTCTGGTAGTAATTGGAATAGCAGCATGGCTGTTCTCTTAATAATTGAAAGGCATACTATGAATAATATATTTGCCAGACTATTCTGTTCTAAGAATCATTCAACAAGTGATGAAGCATACAATATTGTTGAGAGCATGGCTAAAGCAAAACCGCTATACAAAGAGCTTATCAAACAAGCTCACCCAGACAAACACCCCAACAATAAAGATGTAGCAGAGGAACTAACAGCAATGATTAATAACAACAGATTCAATTACAGAGAACTCTTAAAGATTAAGGATTTAGTAAATGATAAATTAGTGTAATATGAATATTGTCGATTTCTTTAAAAACTTACTCAATTCTTTAGTAGGTACTTCATTGGAGCGAATGAAGTTGATAAATACGATGAATCAAACTTTCAAAGACAGCTATTGTTCTGGTGCATTAGATAGATTCTGCAAAGTCTCTATAACAGTTGGAGATACAAACTATGCGCATGAAATGAGTGCATTCTTTTTAAGAAGTGGGTTTAAAATCTCCATAGAGAACAATAATAATATAAAGGATTCTGAATTTAGAGATATATCTCAATACATATTATCAAACAAACCTTTCATAAGACAACTGATGACTTTAGGATTTGATACTCTTATCGTAACAGGTAAAACTTCAAGAAAGGGAATGCAATATTGTTTAAAAAGTTATACGCAATTAGGAGGTTTCTCATTAGAATAAATCATCATGTGGCATTCAGTTATAGACATTTACTCAATACATATCAGCAGACTATATGGCAGTTTGCATAATAAAGAACTTATTCAAGGATTAATAGCACAAACATTTACTATTGAGAGAAAAGATATTAGTAAATGGTACTCACCTCATAACAATATGCAGGAAACTCAAAGATTACACCTTGAACATAAGTTGCTTTTTACTAATGGAAAGATTGCGAGTTGTGACACAATAAGCTATCTAAATGGATTTCAATCAAGACTTTACACAAGAACATTTGAAGGCAGCAAAGTACATATTAAAGAATATATGCTTAAAGGATATATGAATCCACAGCCAGCTCCAACTCATGAAGGTTCTACTATTGAGAATATAACTCGTTATATTAAAGACACAGAAAAGGAAGGACAGTTAGCAGGCAGAACAATAGTATCTGATTGGGATGATAACGGTGTAAAGAAACAAGCTATCGTTAAATATAATCATTTAGGACATATAATCTTATATGACTCTTGGTGGAATGGCAAGAGAATAAAGAAAGAGTTTGAATATCAATACGACAATCATAATAATTGGGTAGAATGTAAAGAATATCATGATGGCAACTACGTGAACTTACATTTATGTCAATATAAGTACAAATGAGAGCGATTGAGAGAAAAGTTTACATATTACTAACTAAAGAACAATTTAATAATGAAAACTTTAAGATTAATTGGAATGACCTTGTTAATGGTCATGTTGGCTGTAAACTTTACAGCTTGTAGCGATGATGAAGAAGAACAGACAATCATTGACCAAGCCAACCTTATAGGTAAATGGCAGTCCACTTGGGAGAAGGTTCACAAAGTGGAGAATGGCAAGGAAGTTGTCACCTCTGATGAAGCCTACACCAATGGCTTATGGGAGTTCAAAGCTGACGGTACTTGCACAGAAGGCTATGCGGACGGTGGATATACAGAAACAAGTCGCTGGTCTTTGAAAGGCAATAAGCTGACTATCTCTTACGATGACGGTTATTCGGATGTCCTTACTATCAATGAGCTTACAGCTAATAAATTGGTTCTCGCCTTTGAGGATTGGGATAATACGGATGACGGTGGTTTAGAGTTAGACGATATTACTACGACCACCTACAAGAAGATTAACTAATTGCCAAACTAATTTAAGGCAGGGCAGCATTTGAGGGAACTCTTATGCTGCTTCTCTTTTATAGAATGTTCCACAACACCCCATTCGCAAGAATATAACAACCAAAGCATTGCTATTAAAAGAGGAATGATTACCTTTGTCTTAAACTCATAATCAAACAAATTATGGAATACATCAACGAATTTCACAAAGAATGGATAGAACGCACTCGTCAATCAATAGCCTCTTGGAGCAAGCGACCTGCATCGCCAGAAGAAGTAAGGAAGCAGCAGGAGAAACTGAATCAACAGAGGGCTATAAGAGAAGACAAACAGAAGAACTGATAAAGTTTGCCAATGACAATGGTCTATGGATTGACTTATCACACCTCAATATTACTTATATGGATAGAGGTGGTGAGAATGAAGTGTTCCATGATGGTAATGTGTCTGTTGTAAAACTAAACAACTTTGAGTACGCAGGGGATGATTTGGAGAACTTCTTCATCCGCATTGCTGCACATAATAAGTTCTTTGGCAATGTGCCTTATCAAATGATAGGCTTCGCTTATAACAGCCAACAAGAATTTTGTGCAGTTCTCGTACAACCTTATATATTAGCTGAACGAGAAGCTACAGAAGATGAAATTGCCACCTATATGCAAGCACTTGGCTTTGAAATGGACTATTACGACGAATACCATAATTCGGATTATGAAGTGTTTGATGCAGTTCCCAATAATGTGCTTTATGGCATAGACGGAGATTTATACTTCATTGACACGCAGATTAGATTACGGTCTTAACTCCATTAGGAGTACTCTCACCTAAAGGGTAACGCATAGGCATTTGCCCATGAGCAGCCCTTTTTGATAATTCGTTCTTTTATTTACTAACAAGGAGTTTACCCATTGCTATTATAGCATTGATTAATAACAGATTGCAAAGACTTACAGGGAGCTGTATCGCCACTTCTTACGGTATGACAGACACTATGGGTCGTATGCACTCTGACGCTCAGTTCGCCGATTCTTCATCAGTTCCTGCTCACGTGGAAATGATGGGATTCCTCGGTATCGGTAACAACCCGATGGTAGGATGTACAGTGGCTTGTGCTGTAGACGTAGCTACTGCTTTGAGCAAGTAATATAATACATTGCTAACATATAAATCCCTGTAACTGATAAAGTTATGGGGATTTTTTTTATTTTATCTATATGGCATAAATAGATGATACTTCTTCCCTATTCTACTGCTTTGTTTTCTTCTCTACTCTCTTTATAAATCATGGTGATTAGGTGATTGAATTGTGGCAAATTGACCTTGAATTTATCTGTTTAAAGATGGATGATGGTGTGGCTGATTATCCTCTAAATTGGGTAAAAACGAGGTTATATTGTGACCAATTTGTGACCATTTTCTTGTTTTCTGACAAGTGGTCACAGAATCATAGATAATCATCTAATAAATAGAAAGATACATCACATTTAAAGGACTTCCAAATGTCTAATTTTAAATGATTAAACAATGGTAAGAAGTTCATTTTCTATTCTCTTTTTTATAAGAGAAAGTAAAGCAAGAAAAAATGGTAGTGTTACTATTGAAGCTATGATTACTGTAAATGGTGAAAGATGCTCTTTCTCCACAGGTAAACAAGTGGCTATTGAAAAATGGGATAAGAACAAACAACAGGTAAGAGGCAAAGATGAAGAAACTGTAAGCCTCAACAATTACCTAAAGGCAGTCAAAGCTAAACTGTATGGGAAAGAAGCTGAATTATTAGACAGAGTATTCGTTATTACAGCTCAACTTTTATATGATGCTTACTTTGATAAAGTAGCGTGCTTAAAAGAAAGAAGCCTATTAAGTGTATTAGAAGAACACAATGCAGAGCGTAAAGCAATGATTAAAAATGAAAGCATTTAGATTAATTGGAATGGCTTTATTTGCCATAATGATGTGCGTAAACTTTACAGCTTGCAGTAGTGATGATGATGAAGAGAATTTTGAAAGTTCATTGATAGGAACTTGGTTTTGAAGTTGACAGTGAAGAAGAACAGAGATGCTATACATTCAATTCTGACCATACTGTGATTTGTTGGGCAAATAATTATGGTGCGGAAGGCGAGAAATTCAATCTTACTTGGAGCGCAACTAAAACTCATGAATCAAATGTTTCATAGCTATAAAATTTTAATGTTTAACATATATAAGGATAACCATTAGCAAAGATGATACAAAGCAAAAGAAACAGAATATTAACAGGTGTAATTCCGCACAAAAATTGCTTTATATACCTACTCTGAATTTTAGCACCGCTATAAAATATCAGAATAGAAATATAGCTTATGCTTGAATATTGAACAAACGGAAAACTATACTATATCAGTATATACAATATCATTACATAGATAAAAAAGTGATTGAAACAAGTTCAACTTATCCTCAAACAGTATTGTTAATACAAATAGAATCACTACATTTGCTATATTAAAAAGCAGAACATATGCAACTGATAGAGAACAATATTCATAAAATTATAGACCTATGCAAAAAGCATAAGGTTCACAAACTGTTTGTGTTCGGTTCTATCCTTACCAACCGCTTTAATGATAAAAGCGATGTTGATTTAGTAGTGGATTTCAATAAAAAAGAAGTAGAAGATTACTTTGATAACTACTTTGATTTTAAATACTCTCTGGAGGAATTATTGGGCAGAGAAATAGACTTATTGGAAGAACAAACCATCAAAAATCCATATTTGAAAAAGAATGTGGATGCCACTAAAACTTTAATTTATGGATGATTTAACAAAGAAACACCTACAAGATATTCTGACTGCTATTGAAGAAATAGAAAGTTTCTTCGGCAGTGAGCCAAAATTATATGATGATTTTTACAGTAATCTTTGCCTTAGACGTGCGGTAGAAAGAAACATCGAAATTATAGGTGAAGCTATGAACAGGATATTGAAAGCTGATAAAGACATAGCTATTACTAATTCTCGCAAAATAGTAGATGCAAGAAATTACATTATACATGGATATGACAGTTTATCAGTAGATATACTTTGGAGTATGATTATTAATCATTTACCCAAACTGAAAAATGAAGTAACTACATTACTAAATTCATAAGGTTTGTGACTTATTCACGACTACTTAACAATATAACAGTAATTAATAACTGGAGAGTTCTTTTAAATACTTGAATATCTAACTGTAACACAATAATTTATGAGAGATTAGAAAGAGGTTACAGGGATGCTGTATCGCCACTTCTTATGGTATGACCGACACTATGGGTCGTATGCACTCAGACGCTCAGTTCGCCGGTTCTTCATCAGTTCCTGCTCACGTGGAAATGATGGGATTCCTGGGTATCATCGGTAACAACCCGATGGTAGGATGTACTGTGGCTTGTGCTGTTGACGTTGCTACTGCTTTGGTCCGTGCAGCAAGGCTGTCAGCGTGTACTGAAAGACGGCGGCTTTGCCCCCTTTGCTCTGCTATCATATTCCGATTGAGAGAACGGAGCATCGTAATGGTCACCGTAGGTTTCACTTCCTCCTTTTTGCCGAAGATTCCCAAGAATCCTTTTCGTTTCGGTTTCTTGGGCTGTTCCTGTACGCTTTTCTGCACGATTGCAGGTACTTGGTGGGCAATTTTCTCATTAAGGGCTTGCTGTTCATCAAGTAGCTTAACTATACCGCGCATCTGCTGTTCCTTGTCTTCGAGAAGATGGCGTACACTGTCAATATGCTCCGCCGGATAGATAGCCTTGAAACGGCAGAGCATACTGTCCATTGCCATACGTCTAACGCGGTAATGTTCCAAATCTTCATCATCCCATCCCAACACCGTTTCACCCAATAGAGAAAACTCTATTAGCCGAATGTAGATATTATTTATATCCTTCCAGAATGCATCAGTTTACAGGTTATAGAACTCTAACGTTTCCATCTCCTGCCATTCATTATACCAAATATAAACGATACAGCTAATTAATAACGTAATTAATAGATAACCGGAAGCTATTATTCTTCGAATTAATATCATTTATTTTGTTGATTTACAAGTATGACTCATTTTTTATAATTACAAAATACTCTAAACATTATAACAATTACAAAAAGAAAATCATCGAATTGCCCCTAAATACTATTGGAAAGATTACGTATGTAACCATTGAAGATTTTTTATAAAATCCACAAAACACTTCAAACCTTCTGTCAGTGTATTACGCGGGCAGGCGATATTCCAGCGCATGAATCCTTCACCCTCCGCGCCGTACATCGTTCCGGCATTGAGCCACAATCCGGCTTCGGCAACCAATCGCCGTTCGAGTTCCTCCGAGGACATACAAAGTTTGCGACAGTCCATCCAGACGAGGTAGGTTCCCTCCAATACCGTAACAGGAAATTCCGGCAGATGCTCACGGCAAAACTCCCGCATATAGAGATAATTGGCGTGCAGATATTCAATAAGTTGGTCCAACCATTCTTCCCCTTCATTATAAGCTGCTTGTGTAGCGATTACCCCGAACGGATTGACATCGCATACCTCATTGTCGTTGATGGCCCGGTCGATTTTCGCCCGACAGCCGGCATCGGCGCAGACGATGTTTGCAATTTGTAATCCGGCGATATTGAACGCCTTGCTGGGAGATATGCAGGTGACGGAATGCCGCAGGAAATCTTCTGAGACAGAAGCAAACGGCGTGTAACGGTGTTCCGGAAAAACCAGTTCGCAATGGATCTCATCCGAAACGACCGTAACGCCATGACGGATACAGATTTCTCCGATACGTACCAGTTCTTCGTGCCTCCACACCCTTCCGGCAGGGTTATGGGGATTACACAGCAGCATCACCTTCACTTTCGGATCAGCGGCCTTACGCTCCAGGTCTTCGTACTCAATCGTGTAAGTATTGTCGGCAAAGCGCAAAGGGGATGACACCATTTCACACCCGTTATTGCGGATGGACGAAAAGAAACAGTTATAGACGGGTGTCTGCACCAGCACCTTGTCGCCCGGCACGGTCAACGCCTTGATGATTGCCGATACCGCAGGCACTACGCCCGATGTGTAAATTATCCATTCACGGTCAATCTTCCAACCGTGACGTTGCGCGAACCAGCCCGTAACAGCCTCATGGTAGCTGTCGGGCACACGGGTATAACCGAATATGCCGTGTTCCACCCGTCGGCGCAAAGCATCGACGATGGCGGGGGCTGTACGGAAATCCATATCAGCCACCCACATCGGCAATACATGTTCGCTCTCGGCACTGTCCCATTTGTAGGAACCGGTTCCCCGTCGCGAAATCTGTTTATCGAAGTCGTATTTCATATCTTCGCCTTAATCCGTAAAACAGGTCCGTTCGTCCCGGAGTCGAATTTCACAATCGGCGGGAGCCTTGATGTTCTCGTCTATGGTTATTGAACCGAACTCGTCGGCCACGATGCGTCCCGACATCGGGTTCTTGATATTCGTGATGGCTCCGCGAATATCGGCTTGCAAGGTGCTGTACTCGAATGCCCGGTCACAATCCGGTCCGAAGGTGCAGTTCTCCAATATGAGGTCGTGAGCGTAGCAGAGCGGCTGTTCACCGGTGATATGACAGTTGACCAGACGCAGGTTCTTCGAATGCCAGCCGAGGTACTCTCCGTTGAGTTCGGAATCATAGATAGTCACATTCTCCACTTCCCAGAACGCATCCTTCGTTGTAATCTTGGCGTTATGAATTTCCACGTTCTTCACGTACTGGAATACATATTTGCTGTCACTTTCCAGTCCGTCCACATAAATGTCGTTGCTGAACATGAAAGGATAAGTGCCGCCATGCAGTTTGAGGTTCTTGATGCGGATGCCGTTGCAACGCCAGAACACCTCATCGGCATCGTTCATCGTTACGTTCTCGATGTCTATTTCGTTCATCTCGCGGAACATCTTCGGCGCGTCGATAACCGTATCGGTCATTTTCAGGTGGTCGCAATACCACAGGGCCGAGCGGCCTCCGACATCGAAGTAACAACGGTCGATTTTGAAGCCGTGTACATGCCAGAAAGGATAATTACCCTCGAAACGGCATTCGAACGCTTCGATGTTGCTGCACTCTTTGATGGCCGATTCTCCGGCACGGATAACCACATTCTCCAGACGGAGGTCATGGGATTCGAACAAGGGACGTTCGCCCCCGAACTCAGTATCTTTAATAAGTTTCATTTGAGATATTGTTTTAGTTATTACTGGTTTCAAAAGTTACGGTCACATTGCCTCGTCCAAGAGCCGAAGCCAGCCCTGACGGATTATCAAGCCGTCCTAAACGGGTGTAGCTGTAAGACGAAGAGAACGTTTCATAGAAAAGAACGAGACAATTGGAACCGTAGAGCATCAAATCCCCGTTCCGGATTGTCCCCGGCCGGTTACTGTCTGTGGGCAGATTCTCTGACAGGTAATGGTATTTCTCGTTACCGTTCATCTCGTTCATCGTTACCGTCATCGGCAGCAGAGCGGTAAAGGCACGTGCCGTGGCATTGTCTTCAAGTGTTACGGCGAAGCTGCGACCGCCTACACGGACTATAATGTTTCTGTTCATTTCGTTTTCTCCTTCATTATTTTCATGATTTCCATTGCCATTCCCGCTATCGTTATTTCCGTTTCCGGAATTGTCGTTGTTGCCCGGTTCTTCGAGATTAGGAACGGGAGTCACCGGATTTTCTGTTATAGGTTCATCGTCAGGACTGCAAGCAGTCAGTACGGATGTGGCTGTCACAAGCAGCAAGACCATAACAATAATACATCTGTTCATATCTTATTCTATTTTAAGATTTATAATTCCGATCCCCTTTTATAGGCTTTTTCAAGATGCTCAGGTACTATTTGACGGGCTATATTCTCACACCCCGTACAACCGCCCGCCAGATAAGTTCCGACCTCTTTTCCTCCCAACACGCCGCTGATGATATGGAAATAACTCAAAGCCTGGTCGAAAATATGCTCGTTATTGTCTCCTGCGGTCATAAGCAGCACGGTTTCGTTTACCTTATCGCTCTTCGGGAACGTCTTGTCCCATTCCTGTGTCAAATTCAGTTCTTCCATATTTCTGCTACTTTGATTGTTCTGTGCCATGCTTTCCGTCAGACCGAAAAGGCAGAGGAAAGCGGCAGTTAAAATTGTTATGCGTTTCATAATCGCTGTGGTTTTGATGTTCATTGTTTTTTGTTCTCTTTTTTCTTTGCAAAGTTACAGGAGATTACAGAGCGGCTTGGTAGATGGATTACAGATGTTATAACCCCAATTACAGAAGTCTGTCGTTTCATACCTTTTTCATCCACCGTTCCCGTTTCAGGCGGACAAGGAAAATCATACCCCGGAAACACAACTCGACGCACATGGCAATCCATACGCCTTTCAGTCCCAACGTAGGAGCGAGCAATGCGGCCAATGACAGACGCACCGCCCAGATGCTGAAAAAATTCATCAGGCACGGAACAAGCGTGTCAGCCGCCCCGACAAAGACACCGTAAGCGACAATCGAAGCTGCAAACATCGGCTCGGCGAACGCCTCGATGCGCAAGGCCATCACGCCCAATTCCCGGATCTCCCCAACGGGTGTCATCAATCCGATAATCTGGGGCGCGAACAGATACATGAGTACACCCATCAATCCCATAATACCCATTCCCATCAATACGGTGATGCGGGCGAAACTGCGTGTCAGCTTCCGGCGGCCGGCACCGACACTTTGCCCGACCAGTGTCGTGGCGGCATCCGCAATCCCGTAACCGGGCATATAGCAAAGGCTCTCGGCGGTGATGGCAAACGAGTTGGCAGCGATGGCGAAGACACTCAACAGTGCCACGATAACCGTCGTCATGATTTGCGCACCGCAAATGACGATATGCTCTATACCCATCGGAAGACCGATATGGACAGCCTTTTTCAAGGTCGCTGTTCTCGGCCGGAAACTCCCTTGCTCTCCCGTCAGTTTCAATTCATCGGAACGCATCCAAAGATACCGCAGCAATATCCCGGTAACCACCGCTTCGGCAGCAGCCGTACCCAACGCCGCACCTTCCACTCCCAATCCGGCACCCGGCATCGTGAAAGAGACTCCTGCCACGTGCCATTCGCGTGAAGGGAAAATCAGAAAAAAATTGAAAACGACATCCAGTATGCACATCGCCACACCTAACAAACTCGGCATGTGCATATTGCCACTACAACGCAACATACCGCCTGCAAGGAAATTCATCTGTAAGGCAGGAAGGAAGAGCGAAAAGATAAAGAAGTAGAGCGACGCATCCCGGTGGATGGAAACATCACCTCCTAACCAACCGGGAAGCATACCGCTGATTGCCGCACCAAGTACGGCTAATAACAGGCTGAAAACAAGTGTGGCGGTCAATGATTGCCGCAACACGGCACGCGCCCCCTGCATGTCGCCCGCTCCGATTCTGTGCGCCACCTGTACGGAGAATCCGGTGGCAGCCGCCACACACAGCCCCCAAAAGAGCCATGTGGTCGTCGATACCAGCCCGATGGAAGCCGAAGCCTCGGCTCCGAGGTGTCCCACCATCGCCGCATCGATATACTGCATGACAATGGAGGAAAGTTGTGCGATGACAGCAGGAACGCTGAGCAGCGCGGTCAGGCGTAGCTGTTGCCGCAGCGTCATCGGTTTACCGTCACGGATTGACGCAAGCAGGGCGTTTGTTTTGTCAACCTGTGTCTTCACCCGTTCTCTTCTTTGATGAGTTTGAACACCTTTCCGTAAGTGAGCATCCGCCAAATCCATTCCAACGGACCGAATTGGCAGAAGTACAACCAGACACTACTGAACAGTGCCTGTACAATCCATACTCCGGCAGCAATCAGAACTACATAAACCAATCCCACACCGGCACCAAAACCGAACCCGATGCCGTAGAAAAGCAACATACCGAATACCGACTGCCCGATATAATTGGTAAGGGCCATGCGTCCCGGCATGGCGGAGAAACGGAAACCTTTCCATTGCGGACGCCGAAGGTAACAAAGGCATATACCGGCCACGTAGGCGAAACCCAGCGGAAAAACGCTGGTGAAATAGAGTACGGCGTGCGTGCCCAATCCCCACGGACGACCATTCATCGCACTCCACGCATAGATGAACGACAGCGACACCCCGACGATAAATCCGTAACAGGCGATGCGTTTCAGTTGCGGCATGAGGCCGGACAAATCGGCATAAAGGCGGTTACGCCCGATACAAAAGCCCAACAGGAACAGTCCCGTCACTTTGAAGCAACGGTTCCCGTCGATAAAGATGTATTGCAGATAACGCACGATACGGTCGATTCCGGCCGTAGGCATGACATCCGCAGCTTCAACCGAAAGAAAGGAATACAACGAAAACTCAGGGAAGTTGGCCAGCGCGATACCCAACAGGGCCAATCCGCGCAGCACGTCCAATATGACATACCGCTCGGATGACCTGACAGGGATGGCTGTATGGTTGGTTACTGATTCCGGTTCCATAGGCTATTGCTTTTCGTTCCTGTCAATGTTTCGGATATGCCTTGCCGGTACGCCTCCTACAACCGTGTTGGCCGCCACGTCTTTCGTCACCACCGATCCGGCGGCGATAATGACATTATCACCCACGGTCACACCCCGCAGGATGGTAGAGTTGGAGCCGACCCACACGTTTTTACCTAACCGGATAGGGGCCGGATACATCGCCCCCCGGTCTTCGGGAGCCGTGCCGTGGTTGAGCGTGGCGAACACCACATTATGCCCGATGAGACAACCGTCGCCCAATGTCACGCCGCCATGATCCTGAAAATGGCAACAGGCGTTGATGAAGACGTTGCGCCCGATGGTGATATTCTTGCCGAAATCGGTGTAGAACGGAGGAAACATCTTGAAGGTCTCGTCCACGGGTTTGCCGAGCAGACGCGACATCAACACACGCAACTCCTCCTGTGAATGGTACGAGTTGTTTATATCGCAGGTGATGCGCCGGGCTTCGTCGCTCATTTCGTCCATCAGCCGGTAAATTTCCGGCGTATTGAGCGCACCGCCGGCCTCGATATGATTCAGAAAATCGTCCAGTGTCATAATCCTCTCCTTTCCTTATACCAGTTTCCCCATTTCGTATGCCTCCTGCAATTTCGGGTTTCCTTTGATTTCTCCCACATGCCATACTCCGCCGCAAAACAGGGCCCCCTTCACAGTCGGATTTTCCAGGCAGTCAAGGAATCCCATGAAATTGGCAACAACGCGATCCATAATCGTTTCATCCTCTTCGGCGGCTGTGGCTATAAAATAGAATTTCTTGTTACTCATCTCGGTATAAAGTCCGCAGCAACGGTCTATCATCATTTTCATCTGTGCGCTCATGGCATAGAAATAGACCGGTGTGCCCATTACGATGACATCCGCCGCAAGCATCTTTCCGATGATTTCCGCAGCATCATCTTTCTGCGGACATGGCTTTTTATCCCGGCTGCATACGCCGCACCCCGTGCAGGGATGTATGTTACTGTCGCGCAGGAAAATCTTCTCTACCCGGTTTCCGCTCTCTATGGCTCCGCGCATGAATTCATCGCAGAGCGTGTCCGAATTGCCGCCACGACGGGGACTGGACGATAAAATCAAAATATTCTTCGACATGGTTTATCTGTTCATTTGTTTTTCAAGTGCAAAAATAGCGGGAACCATAAGACAGGACGGTAGATGAATTACAGATATTATAACCCCAATTACATAATTTCCGGGGAGAATGTGCGAAATCTGTATCTGAGGTTATATTATCAGTAATTGAGGTTATGGCAAAATCCGTATAACCCTCTAATTTTGTGTGATGAAAGAAAAGAGAAAATGAAAATACAGAGATATGGATAAAATACTCAATTTAGACAATGTGGACCAGTACAATCAACTGTACGGTATCGAAACCCTGCACCCGTTGGTCAGCGTGGTCAACCTCAATGAAGCGACATGCGGGGTGGATTTTATACGCCTGAACTATGGTCTATATGCCCTGTTCCTGAAATTGGAAAAGTCCTGCGACATCAGGTACGGCCGCCAGAAGTACGACTACGAAGAAGGAACCATTGTCTGTTTCGCCCCGGGACAAACGGCCGAAACGACTTCCACGGTCACAAACATTCAGACAAATGCCTACGGAATCCTGTTCCACCCCGACCTGCTTCGCGGCACATCATTGAGTAAAACGATAAAGAGCTACACGTTTTTCTCGTATGAGGTCAATGAAGCGTTGCACGTATCCGAAGAGGAGCAGACAATCATATTGGACTGCCTGAACATCATCCGGAAAGAGCTGGAGCATGGCATAGACAAACACAGCAAAAAACTGATTGCCACTTATATCGAATTGCTGCTCGGTTACTGCATGCGTTTCTACGAACGCCAGTTTATCACGCGCAGCAAAAGCAACCGGGATGTACTGACCCGTTTCGAATATCTGCTGGATGAATATTTCGAGGGGGCTGCCGCCGAGCGTGACGGGCTTCCCTCAGTGAAATATTTCGCCGACAAATTATGTCTCTCGCCCAACTATTTCAGAGACATGCTAAAGAAAGAGACCGGTAAGACGCCGCAGGAATATATTCAGGAGAAAGTAATCGAAATAGCGAAAGACCGTATTGTCGGCACCCGAGATACTGTAAGCCAAATAGCATATTCATTGGGATTCCAATATCCGCAGCACCTGTGCCGTCTGTTCAAGAAACGGGAAGGATGCACACCGAATGAATACCGCGCAAGGATGATTAGCTGAAAGGGCAGATGAAAGAGGAGATGAAAGATACGTTGGACATAAAGAGCGTGTGCGAATGCAACCGCCGTTTGGGATGCAAGACACTGCATCCCCAAGCAAGCATCATCAATCTGGAACATCCGGATTTGGAACAGGAGGCCGTGAAATTCGAGTTTTACGCCGTGCTGCTTATCGAGGAATGTACGGACGGCTGTTATTGCTGCGGCCGCAAATATTACGACTACTCCAATGCCACGATGGTATTTCTCAAGCCCGAGTATGCGTAACCTTATACATACGTATGTGTAAAAACCGGCTTCCTCTCACACGATTCCGTATTGTTCTGAAAATCTTTATTCTCTGCAAAAAAGACAAGTATGTTTTAAAAAAGGAACAAGTCATCTCACTCAAAAGATGCAGGGCGTGACACCAAAACTTGGTACAAGATTTTGTGGAACTTGATACAAGATCCAACAGAACTTGCATCAGGATTCCGAACACTTCGGGCGAGGAAAGGCGTAGCATTCTCATACCCTCACCTTTATCACCACTTCCTTGATAAATACACCGTTTCAAGGGTGAGAAATGAAGTGAGAGATACCTCAAAAGGTGAGAGCAACTGCTCTCACAAGACCCCAAAATGTCCTGTTCCGCATCCGGGAAAAATATTATTCACGGGTAAAGATAATAATTATAATCTAAAACCATGAATTATAATCAAACTACTTTATATTCTATAACCGGTAAAGTGTTAATGCTTCCAGGTTGGCATGGATATTTCTATTGGAACTATGGTACTAAAGAGTTGAACTTTAGAGATGGAGATTATCATTTAGATGGTAAGTTATTGACAACATATTCCGCTAAAGTAGAAGAAACAGCATTTGAGGAAACTCTTATGCTGCTTTCTTTTATCTCTTCATTAATTTAATATCAAAATATCGCAGCTAAGCTATTACATTTTAACAAGAATGATTACCTTTGTCTTAAACTCATAATCAAGCAAATTATGGAATATATCAACGATTTTCACAAAGAATGGATAGAACGTACCCGCCAATCAATAACCTCTTGGAGCAAACAGCCTGCATCACCAGAAGAAGTAAGGAAGCAGCAGGAGAAACTGAACCAGCAGAGGGCTATAAGAGAGGGCAAACAGAAGAACTGATAAAGTTTGCCAATGACAACAGTCTATGGATTGACTTATCACGCCTCAACATTACTTATATGGATAGAGGTGGTGAGAATGAAGTGTTCCATGATGGTAATGTGTCTGTTGTAAAACTAAACAACTTTGAGTACGCAGGGGATGATTTGGAGAACTTCTTCATCCGCATTGCTGCACATAATAAGTTCTTTGGCAATGTGCCTTATCAAATGATAGGCTTCGCTTATAACAGCCAACAAGAATTTTGTGCAGTTCTCGTACAACCTTATATATTAGCTGAACGAGAAGCTACAGAAGATGAAATTGCCACCTATATGCAAGCACTTGGCTTTGAAATGGACTATTACGACGAATACCATAATTCGGATTATGAAGTGTTTGATGCAGTTCCCAATAATGTGCTTTATGGCATAGACGGAGATTTATACTTCATTGACACGCAGATTAGATTACGGTCTTAACTCCATTAGGAGTACTCTCACCTAAAGGGTAACGCATAGGCATTTGCCCATGAGCAGCCCTTTTTGATAATTCGTTCTTTTATTTACTAACAAGGAGTTTACCCATTGCTATTATAGCATTGATTAATAACAGATTGCAAAGACTTACAGGGAGCTGTATCGCCACTTCTTACGGTATGACAGACACTATGGGTCGTATGCACTCTGACGCTCAGTTCGCCGATTCTTCATCAGTTCCTGCTCACGTGGAAATGATGGGATTCCTCGGTATCGGTAACAACCCGATGGTAGGATGTACAGTGGCTTGTGCTGTAGACGTAGCTACTGCTTTGAGCAAGTAATATAATACATTGCTAATATATAAATCCCTGTAACCGTAATGGTTATGGGGATTTTTGTTTTAATACTCCACTTTCCCGTTATCTGCTTATGCTTTCCTATGGTTTTTCGTCTTATATCCTTTGTCAGAGACAAACCGTTCAATATTGCTTTGCCACGTGGGTGGTTAAGCCTAGTCACCTACGTGGTTAACATTAACCACCCACGTGGTTAGACTTAACCACGACCGTGACGAAGTAGCTCCGTACTTAAATGACCTACTTAAACAACGAACGCATGAAGATAAAAGCATATACTTATTAGAACTTCATAGCTCCATTAACCGATTCCTCCCCCAATTGCAAATCATCTATTAGTACATCAAACAAATTCTTGTTTAATACCAATACATTAATTATATTTGCAGCAACTTAGAGCAAAAAGAATCATGGAATGGCAGAACACAAAGCCACAGAAAACTAAATTATCAAATAGATGTATGACCGGGCTTTAAAATGAATTACCCGGATGAGTTTCATTATGAAACTTATGAAATATGCTATGTTATTCCTAACAATGTGCTTTATGGTATAAATAATGATATTTATTTTGTTGATACGCCAATCAGATTAAAAGAGTAATAGTTCTTATCCGATTTGCATGTTCTCAATCCCATCAGGGATTTCTCTTAACAGAACTGATATTAGTAGTTAATCTATAATACAGTTTTTATAATGTATAATAAAAGAATAAACATTTGGAAAAGCGTTTCCATTCTTATACTTATTAAAAAAGATATTTGAGCTTTTAGCTCTTATTCTCACAGTCTGAAAACCGCCAATTTGAAGCACACGAGAATAAGCAGATGAAAGTTTACGCTCTATCGGGCGTGAACTATTCATGCTTATTTGTGTGCAAGGTGCTTGGCGGTTCCTCAGACTGAAAATAGGTTATGAATGGTTCCGCCTTTTTTTATTGCACTATGATACACATCGGAAAACTTATCGAAGAGGAACTTCACCGCCAAGAACGCTCCGTTACCTGGTTCGCCAATAAACTTTATTGCGACCGAACCAATACATATAAAATTTTCAAACGACAAAGTATAGACACCGAATTGCTTTTACGAATTTCTCAAGTCCTACACGTTAACTTTTTTGAATATTATTCGCGAGAATGCCAAAACCGTGAAAAACAATCAACACTTATGTAGTATTCTTGGCTACGGGAATAATAACTACTTCACACAAGAAAGACATACCTTTGCCCCGGAATCATAAATATAGAAATCATGGAAATTATTATCGGACTCATTATTGCTTTCATCCTATTAGCTTTTTTATATGGCATACTATGCCTTATCATTAAAAAATGGCCGGTGTTGATATGGATTGTCGGCATCGGAGGCGGAGTCATTCTTGCTATAATCACTTCCTGGTGGATAGGAGCAATCGGAGGTTTCATCCTAATTGGTTTCTTAGCTGCGGCAGAGGCATCGGGAGGTCATAAATGCGCTCATTGCGGAAGCTATGACACAGATGTTACCAAAAAGGAAGACGGTTTTGAATATTGGCAATGCAACAAATGTCATGGGATAACATACGATTATATAACAAAGTAACCGCCTTCCGCAAATGAGGTTTACACAACTTCAATATTGAAGAAAAAAACAATATTATAAAAAAACATCATAGATTACAGATATTATATATCGAACTATGACAGCTAACATCCTATAAGAACCATGCAAAAGAAAGTCTTCAGATACGAAAAAGAAAAAAGATGCACCTGCACACTTTACATGACGGAATCTTGCAATTTGAATTGTGTCTATTGCTATGAACACATCAAAGGCAAAGCTATTATACCACTAGAGATTGCTCAAGAAGCCATAAAGTCTACCTTCAAACGTGCTGTAAAAGAACAGATAAACTATGTTGAAATATTATTCCATGGCGGAGAACCATTTATGGCATTTCAACATATCAAAGTGATATGCGAATGGCTATGGCAACAAGCATGGCCTACTAAATACATTTGTTATGCAACCACTAACGGCACCCTTATACATGGAGAAATTAAAGACTGGCTCAACGAAAATAAAGAAAAATTCATTGTCGGATTAAGCTTGGACGGAACACGTGAAATGCATAATCGGAACCGTTCTAATTCTTACGATAAGATCGATATAAACTTCTTTAAAGACAATTGGCCTGACCAAGGTGTAAAAATGACTCCCTCTCCCGGCACCTTATCTTCATTGGCAAAAGGAATTATCTATATACATGAATTAGGATTCAAACGCAATAATTGTACTTTTGCCAGTGGTGTAGAGTGGGACAAAGACGAATTTAGACAAAATGTAGATTACAAGAAAATATTACAAGAGCAATTAATGGAAATCGCCCTGTACTATTTGGATCATCCTGATATACAGCCGGTAGAAATGATAAACATGAAATTTATAGCCGTGGCAGCAGGTGTGAATAGCATGGTCGATAAATTATGTGGAGCAGGTACAATCATGCGATGCTGGACACCGGACGGTCAATGTCTCCCCTGCCATTTATTCTATGAAGTAAGTAAAGAAAAAGGAGAAAAGTTAGGGCACATAGATCTGTCTTCTCCTTGCCATCTATCAGATACACGATGCAAAAATTGCATTCTTGAGCCTATATGCCCAACTTGTTACGGTGGAAATTATATAACTTATGGTGATGTAACAAAACGTGATCCATACACGTGTGTAATTACTAAAATACGTGCCTTAGCCAGTTCGTGGATGATAGGTCAAATGTTAGAAAATCCTGAAAAGTTCCGAGCTTTAAGCGAGCTTAGCAATGAAGAGTTGGCGATGACTGCCAAAGGAGTGATATTAACGCAATCCTTCTTGGAAGAAACAGGATTTATGAAAGAACTTCAGAACGGTTAATTGTCCTTCCCTGAAATAGGACAAATCATTTAAATACTTAAATTATGAACTTTAAATTAGCTAATTTGTCGACCATTAATCAAAAATATGGCAAGACAATAGAACAAATGAAGGACGCAACTTGGGAAATATATGCCAATAGTTGCGGATGCTCAGGAGATTGCGGTTCCAACTGGATGCAGTCATAAAACAATGAGCGTGTCAAAAGTCAGACAATTTATCTTCAAGGCTATCAATAATAAGCTTAATAATATTATCCACCTTTTGACACAGCTCTATATACTTAATCAACTTTAAATCTAAAAACAAATGAAAGAGCAAGCAGATCGGGCTAATGATTTCATTGACTTTATAGCCAAAAGTCCAACCAAGTATCACGCTATAAACAATATAAAATCAAAACTACTGAAACACAATTTCATTCCTTTGTCTTTCGACAATAAATGGGAATTGAGCCCAAGTGGAAAATATTTTATAGAGCAAGACAATTCAGCATTAATCGCCTTCTGTATGAGCCCTCACGATTTTAAAGAACAATCTCTGTTCGAGGATGGGATACGATTAGTATGTGCTCATACAGATTCACCGACATTTAAGATAAAACCGGTGGCTCAAATGATAACCACACCGGGTCACTACATGCAATTAAATACTCAAGGGTATGCATGGCCTATCCTGTCAACTTGGTTTGACCGCCCTCTGTCATTAGCGGGAAGAGTTGCCTTAAAAAGCAAGTCTCCTTTTAAACCGACCATACGCCTAATCGACATACAAGACCCTATATTATTGATTCCTAATATAGCTTTTCACCTGACGAAAGGGAAAACAGAAAGCGGCATATCCAAACAAAAAGAAATGTTGCCTATAATGGGAATGGCAAATAGAGAGACAAATGAAAATGAGCTATTCGAACTTATGGCCAAGAAACTGAATATTGATAAAGAGAATATCCTTGACTATGAATTATATCTTTATCCGGTAGACAAAGGACAACTAGTAGGAATAAATGCTGATTTCATAGTCACTCCCCGTCAAGATGACTTGATAATGGTATATGCTGCTTCAGAAGCATTAATAAATTCCCCTGCAAATGATACAACAAAGATGATAGCTTTTTTCGATGCCGAAGAAGAAACCAATTCGACACAAGGAGGAGCCGACACACCTTTCCTCAGAAATACGCTAACAAAAATAGTCAAAAGCATAGGAGGAGATGAAGAAAATCTGATAAGACTGATAAGCCGTTCATTTGCTGTATCATTAGATTCTTCTTTTGCAATGCATCCCAACTACATGGAATGCAGTGACCCGACATGTACTCCTATTATGAATAAAGGAGTAGTTATAAAATACGATGCAAATATGCATTATGCTACAACAGCTTTTTCTTCGGCTGTTTTTCAGGAGATATGCCATAAAAACAATATTCCCTATCAAAAAGCAGCCGCAAACTCTGACTTAAGAACAGGAGGAACAATAAGTGCCTTTATGCAAACGCAAGTAGAAATGAACTGCGTAGAAGTAGGGATTCCCACTTGGGCTGTGCATTCTGCATACGAAAGCTGTGGCACAAAAGATTTCTATAATTTGATTCGCTCACTGATTTCTTTTTGGAATCAGATAAAAGAATAAGGTTAATTGTCCTTCCCTGAAATAGGACAAATCATTTAATTTTTTTGATTATGAATTTCAAATTGACTAACCTGTCAGCCATTAATCAAAAGTATGGCAAGACAATGGAACAGCTGAAAGGCTCGATTTGGGAAGTATGCGCAAACAGTTGCGGATGCTCAGGTGATTGCGGTTCTAACTGGATGCGCAGTTAAACGGTTCCAGCACCAAGCTAATTAAAGGGGGATGTCAAAACCAAAATGGTCTATCACATCATTAATGTTTAGACACCCCCTTAATAAAGTAATCTTTTATAAGTGATTAATAATATGGAAACCGATATACCAATCGGAGCAATTATCCCCCCCATTCCACTCTCCATAAAAAAACAGGAAATCTTCCGGGCCAATTAATATGATTTCCCAAATAAATTCATTATATTTGCAATAATCCTATGGCGATAACCTTAAAACAATATAATCATGAAAAAGATTCTATTACTATTGGTTTTATGCCTCAATATAAGTATTGTTCTCGGGCAGGAGTACAAGGCATGGGAGAAGCATGATATAGAAGGTATTTATATCATGGCAAAATCTAAAGACGAAGCAAAGAATTATAATAATGTGCTCAGAGAAGGAGCCGATTATTATATTCCCACCGAACAAGAAGACCAAGTGTTGTTCATCAGAGTCAGCAAAAGAATCACTCCGAAACTTTATAAACTAAAGGATGGAGAAATGTATATTCTGTTCAACTTCCCGCCCTTTCTTTTTGATTCTGACGAAGGAATGATGGAAATAAAAGGGAATAAAGGGATATTTTATAAAAAGCCAGCACTGTAGAAACCGATATATGATTTTCAATCATTATCTTTACAGGGTTCAAAAACTCCGTGAATATGAATTTATTAAATAAGTTCATACAAAGGATATGCTCGATATCCCGATATGGTCGCTCTAGTGCGGCCGGCACAAAATGAAGAGGAGAAAGTTAAAAAACGATTCACCGAAATGGCAGTCCTCAGCTTCAGTGTGGCAGCTATGAGTTTCTTAATCGGCTATGCCCTGAAAACAGTTACAAGAATAGAAGCTTAAGTAAGCTGCATCAGTTTACAATCTTTTTCCCATAATTTTCATATATATCTTAAAAAACATAGAATTCCACTGCACTATCCGAATTATTATACTAATTTTGAACAAATTTCTAACCTTAAGAACAAAACTTAATATGCAAAAATTAGCATTCAGTCTATTACTATGCTGCTTTACATTACAAAGCTATGCAAAAGTAGAACCTCTGAAAGGCTTTCATTATGCCTCGGAACAAGCTCCAAAAGGGAATGAATGGGAATCCCCTGAAAATCTGGCGCTGAACAAAGAACAACCTCATGCCTATTTCTTCTCTTTCCAAGATAAGGCAAGTGCCCGGAAAGTATTGCCGGAAAACAGTGCTTACTGGCAATCACTGAATGGAGACTGGAAATTCAATTGGGTTCCAAATCCCGAAGAACGGCCCAAAGACTTTTACAAAACAGAATTTGATGTCTCCGGATGGGATAATATTCCGGTTCCTTCAAGCTGGAATATTTATGGTATCCAAAAAGACGGAACACAAAAGTACGGAACTCCTATTTATGTGAACCAACCGGTTATTTTTCAACACAAAGTAGCTGTGGATGACTGGCGCGGAGGTGTGATGCGTACACCGCCCAGCAATTGGACTACTTTCAAGGCCCGTAATGAAGTAGGCTCTTACCGCCGCGAATTTACGATTCCCGAAGATTGGGACGGAAAAGAAATCTTCATCAACTTTGATGGTGTGGATTCATTCTTCTATCTTTGGATAAACGGCCAATATGTAGGTTTCTCAAAGAACTCACGCAACACTGCCAGTTTCAATATCACCAAATATCTGGTGAAAGGCACTAACGTGGTAGCCGTTGAAGTATACCGCAGTTCGGACGGTTCTTTCCTCGAAGCTCAGGATATGTTCCGTTTACCGGGTATTTATCGTACAGTTGCTTTGCAGGCTGTACCTCAGTTGCATGTACGCGACTTGGTTGTAACTCCTGACTTGGACGCAACTTATACCGACGGTGAACTAAAAATCAATGCAGATATCCGCAACCTCGGAAAGAAAGCTGCCAAAGGCTATTCTATGGTATATTCATTATATGCCAACCAGCTGTATTCCGATGACAATACCGAAGTGAACAATGCCGGCATCTCGACTCCGGTAGCTGTGGTGGAAGCCGGTCAGGAAGTAACAGCCGAAACTATTCTGAAAGTACAGAAGCCCAATAAATGGTCGGCTGAAAAACCATACCTCTATACATTGGTGGGAGAACTGAAAGATAAAAAAGGACGTACACTCGAAACTGTTTCTACTCATATCGGTTTCCGTAAAGTGGAAATCAAAGATACTCCCGCATCGGAAGATGAATTCGGATTGGCCGGACGTTACTATTATGTAAACGGTAAAACGGTAAAACTGAAAGGTGTCAACCGTCATGAAACCAATCCGGGTGTGGGACATGCCATCACCCGCAAAATGATGGAAAACGAAATCATGATGATGAAACGTGCCAATATCAACCATGTACGTAATTCTCACTACCCGGATGATCCGTATTGGTATTATCTGTGTAACAAATACGGTATTTACCTGGAAGATGAAGCCAATATCGAATCACACGAATATTATTACGGGAAGGCATCTTTGTCTCATCCTATCGAATGGAAAAATGCTCATGTGGCACGTGTGATGGAAATGGTTCATGCCAATATCAACAATCCATCCATCGTTATCTGGTCATTAGGAAATGAAGCCGGCCCGGGTCAAAACTTCGTAGCAGCATACGATGCATTGAAAGTTGCCGACAAATCTCGCCCTGTTCAATATGAACGTAACAATGACATTGTAGACATGGGTTCTAACCAGTATCCTTCCATTTCATGGGTACGTGGCGCTGTGAAAGGGGATTATGACATCAAATATCCTTTCCACATCTCGGAATATGCACACTCTATGGGTAATGCTTGCGGTAACTTGATTGATTACTGGGATGCTATCGAATCTACCAACTTCTTCTGCGGTGGTGCCATCTGGGATTGGGTAGACCAGGCTATGTACAATTACACCAAAGATGGCAAACGTTATCTGGCATACGGTGGTGACTTCGGCGATACGCCAAACGACGGACAATTTGTAATGAATGGTATCGTGTTTGCCGACCTGGAACCGAAACCACAATATTTTGAGACCAAGAAAGTATACCAGCATATCGGCGTAAAAGCTATTGATGAAAAGCAAGGCCGCTTCGAAATCTTCAATAAGTACTATTTTAAAGATCTCTCGGAATATGAAATCAGATGGGCTTTGTATGAAAACGGAAAAGAAGCAGAAAACGGTGTTCTAAATACTGAAAATATCGCTCCGCGTACCCGCCTTCAGGTTACAATACCTTACAGATATAATAATCTGAAAGCAAATGCCGAATACTTTGTGAAGGTTCAGTTTGTATTGAGAAACAATATGCCATGGGCTGAAAAGGGTTATGTTATGGCTGAAGAACAGCTTCCCGTTAAAACTGCCACAGGTATAGCTCCTATCAATGAAGTAACGGACGGAAACGGAAAGCCTGTAATGGCAAAACAGTCAGATCCGCGTTTCTCTACCATCAAGGGTGAAAACTTTGAAGCTAAGTTTGACAACGAAACCGGAACTATTTACAGTTTGAACTACGGTGATGAAACCATTATCGCTGACGGAAACGGTCCGAAACTTGATGCTATGCGTGCTTTCACCAACAATGACAACTGGTTCTATACCAACTGGTTTGAATGTGGTTTGCACAATTTGAAACATCAAGTCACAGCTTCTAAAGTTATCAATAGAAAAGACGGTGCTATTGTATTGTTCTACACTGTAGAATCTCAGGCTCCTAATGGCGCCAAGATTCTTGGCGGAACTTCAAGCGGCAAAAACAGTATCAAAGAATTGACCGAAAAACCGTTTGGTGAAGACGACTTCAAATTCACTACCAATCAGGTATGGACAGTTTACCGCGACGGTTCTATTGAATTGCAGGCAAGCATCACTTCCAATCGTCCCAGTCTGGTATTACCACGTTTGGGATATGTAATGAAAGTGCCTCAACGCTATGAAAATTATACATACTATGGCCGTGGTCCGATTGGAAACTATCCTGACCGCAAAGTGGGACAGTTTATCGAAATACACAAATCTACTGTTGCCGACCAATTTGTCAACTTCCCGAAACCTCAGGATATGGGCAATCACGAAGATGTACGCTGGTGTGCATTGACTGACAAAGCCGGCAAGGGAGCCATCTTTATTGCCACAAACCGATTGTCGACTTCTGCTTTGCAGTATTCAGCACTCGACATGATATTGGCAGGACATCCTTATCAGTTGCCGAAAGCCGGTGATACTTATCTGCATCTCGACCTCGCCGTGACCGGTTTGGGTGGTAACAGTTGCGGACAGGGTGGCCCGTTGATGCATGACCGCGTATTTGCCGGACAAAATAATATCGGTTTCATCATTCGACCCGCTGCACAGGATTTATCGGCTGCTGCACAAGTAGCTCCTGCCGGTGATATTCCTTTGACCATCACTCGCGGTCGCACAGGTATGGTAGAGCTTTCTTCCATCGACAAAGATGCTGCTATCCTTTATACTATCAACAAAGGAAAGAAGGCTAAGCAGTATACCGAACCGATTTCAATGCGTGACGGAGGTACAGTTACAGCTTGGTTTGCCAATAATCCTTCTATCAAGACTACCACAACCTTCAAGAAATTGGAAACCATCCAGACTGAAGTAATCTACGCCAGCAGTGAAGAAGTGGGCGATGGAGATGCCAAGAATCTGGTGGACGGTGACCCTGCTACATATTGGCACAGTATGTACTCTGTAACCGTAGCCAAATATCCTCATTGGGTAGACCTTGATGCCGGTGAAGTAAAAACAATCAAAGGATTTACTTACATGCCTCGTCAGGACAGCTATAACGGTAATGTCAAAGAATACACTATCCACGTAAGCATGGATGGCAAGAATTGGGGTGAACCGGTTCAGAAAGGAAAGTTCGCCGGCAACAGAGATGAAAAGAAAGTCATCTTCAGCCAACCGGTGAAAGGACGCTATATCCGGTTTACCGCTTTGAGCGAACAGTATGGACAAGATTATGCATCGGGTGCTGAACTTACTATTCTAGCCGAATAACAAATTACGTTCCGATTAATAAAGAAAGAGATGTGTCAAAATGAAAAATTGTTTCAGTTTTGACACATCTCTCTTTTTTGATTAACTTCCATATCTATTCTACGTAAACGAATTGGTACAGTTCAACCGATTATCTACATTTGCAGGTACCCACTTAAACAGATAAAGATGAAAACACACCTTATTATAGTATGGATTACCGCTTTCGGAATGATTGCCTGCAATTCCCGCCCTCAGACTGATGCCGAGGAAGAGGCCATCAAAGAAGATACCATAGCGATACTGGACTTTGCCTCAGCAATCAACAAAGAAGTTCCAGATACGTTCACATGGAACAGTGTGGCAAAGAAGGTTACTTATATCCCCCTCTCCTCCTCCCATCTTATGGACGGACACCCCGCGATAAACTATCTTGGTGACGATATGTGCATCCTTTCGGAAGGGAAGGAACAATGGATACATCGTGTAGATTTCAAAGGCAGCTTTTTAAGCAGTTTCCGACACGTCGGAAACGGTCCCGGAGAATATGTTTACCTATCTTCCGTGGTCTATCACCCGAAAGACTCCACTATTCGCGTTTTTGATAACGGAAGCCATAAATACATTATATATAGTAAGGAAGGAAAACTATTCCGTGAGATTAATTTGGTCGACTCCGAGTTGAACTACCTGCTGCATGCGGAAGGAGACACTTACTTTTGTAGTGGCAGCTTCAGCAATGGGAAATCGGAAATCATCGTATCGGACACGGCACTGCGAGTGAAGTCTTCCATTCTGCCCTTTGACCCAACTGACGATTACGTCACACGGGGAGGCATCATGCTGACAACAAGCGTACAGCGGTGTGGCCCCAAACTTTGCCTGTTCAATCATATTTATAGCGACAGTGTTTTCCTGCTGACTCCTGACGGGCTGAAACCGGAATTTATTCTGCGCAAAGGCAAGTATGCACCGTCTCTGGACGACGTAAAGCAGTTTATGAAGTGGAATAAAAATGATTCTTTCGCCAAAGGCTTCTCCATCAAGACTTTTCCCGGATATTACCTCGTGCAGTACTCGTACAAAGACAAGTTTTTCGGCGAGATATGGAGCAAAGAGACCAACCAGATTGTTTCAAGAACTGTCCTGACCCGACCCGATATGTTTTCATCATACAGGGGAATCCCCTATCGTTTCCCTTCGGGCACAACCATCAAACTATTGCCGGCCTATATCAATGGAAACAAAATAGCTTTCTTTATTCCGGCAGACGAAGCGGCAGGCGAAATTCCGGGCGTAAAGATAAGCGAGGATGATAATCCGATAGTGATGATATTGGAACTATAATGATTCGCTTTCCATCGGCTTAACGTGAGGACGCATCGTTGATGGCTGCCTCCAACTCATCATAACCGGCCAAAGGATTGTCGGTAAAGACACTTCGGATGGTCAATTCCACATCAACCACATAGATACGCGGTATGCCCGACTTGGCAAAGAGATGGTAGACCGTCCGGTCTTCCTGAGCGGCATAAGGAAACGTGAAATGCTGCTCCTGCCAATAACCGGCAACAGACGCGGCATCTTCCGCCCGGCTGATGGCTATCAAAGGCATGTGTGGATGATGCTCATAGATTTGTTGTATCACGGGAAGTTCCCGGCGGCAATCTTTGCAACCGGTGTTAAAGAACACGATGAAGGAAACCTTCCCCCTCAAACTTTCATGGGTCACTACCCTTCCGTCATTCATGGTGACGCTGAACGCAGGCAACTTGTCTCCTGCAACCAACTCTATACTTCCTGTATCGGAATCATCACCGTCCGAAATACAAGAAACCATCGCCATACAACTGCACAACGCTATAAAGAATACACTATTTATCAACTTTTTCATCGATTTTCTTTTATGCAAAGATAAAAGGTTTTTCATGAAATCACTACTTTTGCATCATGAAACAAGAATTGAAAGAAAATACAGGACTCCCCTCTTCTCTATTATGGATACTTGCCATCATTGCCGGTATCTCCGTTGCCAATTTATATTATAACCAGCCTTTACTGAATCTCATCAGTCATGATTTGAAAGTGTCCGAATTCTCTGCCAACCTGATTGCCATGACTACCCAAATAGGTTATGCACTCGGATTATTATTCATCATACCATTAGGCGATTTATATAAAAGAAAAACAATTATTCTCATCAATTTCTCGATACTGGTCGTGTCATTACTCACCATTGCCACAGCCCCGAATATCTATATCATTTTGCTTGCTTCACTACTGACCGGTATATGCTCTGTGATGCCTCAGATTTTTGTTCCCATTGCCGCACAATTCTCTACTCCTGAAACCAAAGGAAAAAATGTGGGAATGATTATCTCCGGACTGCTGACCGGAATTCTAGCTTCGCGGGTCGTGAGCGGCATCGCTGGTGAATATATGGGTTGGAGATTCATTTTCTATGTCGCAGCTGTGTTAATGGTAGTTTGTGTCATTATCATTATGCGAATATTGCCCGATATTCCTTCCAACTTCAGAGGCAAATACAGCGACTTGATGAAATCACTTCTCTCCTTGGTGACGGATTATCCGCAGCTGCGCATCTCGTCCCTCCGTGCCGGCATAGCATTCGGCTCTTTTTTGGCTTTATGGAGTTCATTGGCTTTCAAGATGGAGCAAGCCCCTTTCTTTGCCGGCAACAATGTAATAGGCTTGTTGGGTTTATGTGGCATTATGGGAGCTTTGACGGCCTCTTTTATCGGCCGGTATGTGCATATCCTGGGGGTAAAACGACTGAACTATATCGGTTGCAGCCTCTTGTTTATTGCATGGCTTTCACTCTATATCGGACAAAATTCGTATGCAGGCATTATCTCCGGCATCTTACTGATAGATATAGGTATGCAATGTATCCAGCTCAGTAATCAAACTACAATTTTCGCACTCAATCCTAAGGCTTCCAACAGAATCAATACCATCTTTATGACTACCTATTTTGCAGGCGGTTCATTGGGGACTTTCCTTGCCGGAACGTTTTGGCATTGGTTTGGATGGAGTGGAGTGGTAGGAACAGGCATTGCATTGACTGCCTGCTCACTGGTCATCAATATCAGAGCAAAAAAATAAATCAGGAATCCATATCACTCAAGTGAATTTCCAATGCCTTGACCGAGATATAAATCTCACGGACAGAAATGCCCAACGATATAATGAGTAATATAAGTGCCAAACCAAAAATATAAACCGACACCATATACAACTGTATATACATTAAAAACATACTCACCACACATAATAACAAACTGCCAATACCGGTTACTTGCATAGCACGGGTCAGATAAAGACGTTTTCGCAAATTAATGATTTGAGCGGCCGTGACTGCCGAATGATTCTCACGATACTGGTCTTTCAACGTGCGGACAAGTTGGGCATACGACAAAAAACGATTGGTATATGCCAACATTATCAATGATATGGCAGAGAACAGCAAAGCCGGAGTGGTTAAATCTATTTCCATTTTTTCAATATTTCAAAGTTTGTATGATGCAAAGTAAAACAAAAACGGATATCTTTGCAATGAAACCAAATAAATAATAGAATGCAAAAAGCAAACTTGTATATAAAAGACTGGCTGTCTATTCATCCATATACCCGACAGCAGCCCTCTGACAACTATTTTGTGCAACTGGCAAACCGCCTTTTCCATATTTGTCCTTTAAATGAAATACCCGAGGCATTTAAAAAGAAAATCTGTCTGTATACCGCAGCCTACCTGGAAGATGTCATTTCGGGATTGGGACTTTGGCGGTCTTTTGTCAAGAAACATTCGGAGCTCTATGGAACTGCGCTCCCCTTCTATACGCTGACTCCCGATTACACCAAAGATGAAATCAATGAAGAGGATATACGTTTCATTATCTGGAACACACTTCAGAAAGCTCCCTACCCACATTCTTACATTCATCCGATGGCAACTTCTATCCGGCAAACCGCCAAGATGTTCTTCGAGATATTGGATGAAGAATACGAAACAGCACCTGCGAATGATGCATTGACGGATTACTTCATGACATTCAGAGACAGAACTGAAGCTGAGCACAAACTATTATGGCTGTTCGGACACAATTATCTCACCGAACCCTCTGTACAGGAGTACATCGCACAAGTAACAGCTTCCGATAAATACATCATTCCCTGTGGCCCGATGGCACTCTTTTTATATGAATGGATTGATTTATTAACCGGTCATCAAACCGAAAACTGGCAGCAGATAGAGGGACTTTACCCTGATACTCCAACCTTATCGGATGAGATAAAACAACGAAACCAAACCACTTACGAACTTTTTACCAAAGGTACAAAAGGAGCACAAATAGTATACTTGAACGGCTATAAAGAACTGCATCATTTCCTGACTCAAGTATTGCAATGGCCGGATGACGACAATCATACACTCCCACAAATGAAAGGACACCGGAACTTCATCATGATGGTCAATCCGGAAAAAGGTATTCTATTAGCCAATGATATATGCGAATGCATCACCGACCCATTAAACAACCTATACAACCGGGAAGTTGCTGTCAAAGAAGCCTTTAATCTGCTGACAGTGCCAACTAAATGTCCACCGGATTTGCTAGAATATCTAATCAGCCACCATTACATTCCTGATGCACAGTTACCGGAATATGGAGAGAAAGAATTAGTGGAAAAGAATGCTGACTTTATAGCTCGCCATGCACTATTGTATTACTATAGGGGAGATTAACTTCTCCCCCTCCCATTTCTATCAGGAAGCAACCACTTCATTTACCAACGGTCTGCCTTCTGCAAAGTCTTTGACATTCTGTAAAGTAGTATGTGCAATATTTGCCATCGCTTCTTTAGTAAAGAAAGCCTGATGCGAAGTAACAATCACATTATTGAAAGACAACAAACGGGCTAACGTATCATCATCAATGATTTTATCCGATTTGTCTTCGTAAAAGTACTGCCCTTCTTCCTCGTACACATCCAGTCCGGCATACCCCACTTTCTTCGTTTTCAGTCCTTCAATCAATGCATTGGTATGAATCAGCCGGCCGCGTCCGGTGTTGATAATCATCACCCCGTCTTTCATCTTGCTGATGGAATAATCATTAATCAGATACTTGGTCTGCTCCGTGAGCGGACAATGCAAGGAAATAATATCAGAACTGTGATAAAGCTCCTCCAACGAACAATATACCACCTGGTGCTCACGGGCAAAATTATAATCGGGGTAAAGATCATAAGCCAATATATTCATCCCGAACCCACGGAGAATCTGAATCAATATCTTTGCAATCTTGCCGGTGCCGATAATGCCGGCAGTCTTGCCATGCATATCAAATCCCATCAACCCATGCAATGAAAAGTTTCCATCGCGGGTGCGCATCGTTGCACGAGGTATCTTGCGATTGAGCGAAAGCATCAATGCCACCGTAAACTCGGCAACGGCATAGGGTGAATAAGCCGGAACACGCACCACTTTCATACGGCCGACCGTAGCAGTCAAATCTACATTATTATATCCGGCACATCTCAAAGCCAGCAGTTTAACGCCATTATCCGCCATTGCCCGGATAACCTCGGCATCAGCCGTGTCGTTTACGAAGATGCAGACTACATCCACTCCTTTGGTCAACACCACATTGTTCATATTCAGATGGCCCTTATAGAATTTTATATCAAAGCCAAATTTCTCATTAGCCTCCGTAAACGAGCGTTCGTCGTAGGGTTTCGTGTCGTAAAAAGCAATTTTGTAAGCCATAATTTTTCTATTTACTATTTAGTATAATAACAAAAATGGCACGTGTTGGGTTCAATTTACAAGTTTATAGTTTCTTTAGCTCCTTATACAAGCGCTGTATAGGCAAGCCCATCACATTAAAATAACTACCTGTAATGCCTTCCACTCCCACAAAACCAATCCATTCCTGAATGCCATAAGAACCGGCTTTATCCATCGGCTTATACTTCTGTACATAATAATCTATTTCCTCTTCTGTCAATTCGGCAAAAGTAACATCAGTAACAGTAGCAAAGCTTTTCTGAAATTCGGTTGTGGTAAGACACACTCCGGTTATCACTTGATGAGTTTTCCCTGAAAGGCAACGAAGCATACGCCTGGCATCCTCTTCATCTTCAGGCTTTCCCATAACCAAACCATCTAGCCACACAATTGTATCTGCGGTAATAATCAACTCATCCGAATGCATGGTTTGCCGATAAGCATCCGCCTTTTCACAAGCTATAAAGACGGGGATTTCTTCTCCAGAAAGAGTATCGGGGTATGATTCTTCTATGCCGGGTAAGGTTTTTACTTCATAACAAATTCCCAAACCGGATAGAAGCTCCTTACGTCTGGGTGAGTTGGAAGCTAGTATTACTTTATATTTCTCCAGATTTTTCAACATAGCATACTTACCATCCAAAGGCTTTTTCGTGAGACATCCATTTTCCTTGCGCTCTCAGTACTTGCTCCACCACATCACGCCCACAACCAAAACCACCATTACGATGAGAAATATAAGCAGCTATTTCTTTTATTTCAGGAGCCGCATCTGCCGGACAACAAGGCAAACCACACAAACGCATCACTTCATAATCGGGAATATCATCGCCCATATAAAGTATTTCTTCATCTTTCAAATTGTATTTTTCTTTCAGATGTGCATATTCTTTTGTCTTCACAGCAGCACCCAGATATACATCTTTCACACCGAGACCTTCATAACGTTTACGTACCGCTTCAGTATTTCCACCTGTAATAATGGCTACATGCAAACCACATTTGACAGCCAGTTGCAGGGCATAGCCATCTTTAATATTCACAGAGCGCATCGGTTCGCCATTCGGATGAAGATAGATGGTCTCACCACTCAATACGCCATCCACATCAAACACCAATGCCTTTATCTTGGTTAAATCATAATTTATCATATCTATTTCTGTTTATAAATGCTTTTACTTATCTTTTCATATAATTCCTGCATATCAGGAACATCAGCCAGCAAATCCAAATGCCGGTTGATTACATTCTCGTCATAACGAATGGCAGGTCCTGTCTGGGCTTTTGCCGGAGGCAGTTCATGCACTTTCTTAGCCGTTTCATCTATCAGAGACAACATCACTTCAAAAGGGATATGATGTTTTTCCAGAATCCGGGCACTCAGTGCATACATGTGATTTGCAAAATTACAAGCAAAAACGGCTGCTATATGCAGATACTTCCGCTGTTCAGAGGTTGCTTCGTATACCTTAGGGCTCAGTTTTCCTGCCAGCTCCTTCAGCATCTTTAATTCTGTCTCTCCACCGGCTTCTACAAAAAAGGGGACTGTGGCAAAATCTACAGCACGCTGTTTACTAAACGTTTGCATAGGATAAAAAACTCCGTAATGGGATAAATATCCCTTCCAAATGTCCATAGGCATACTGCCCGCCGTATGTACAAAGAAAGCCTGTTCCCTGCCTTTCACCAACATAGGCAACAATTCCTGCAAAGCAGAGTCCTTCAACGCTACAATATACATATCGGCATCACACCGAATACCATCAACAGAAACAGTATATTCGACCGAAAGTTTATCAGCCAATTCCATAGCCGACTCTTTTGTCCGACTGTATACTTGCACCACATCACAGCCTGCCCCACACAACGCACTTCCCAAATGAGTAGCCACGTTTCCGGCACCTATCAAAACTATCTTTTTTATCATCGGGTAGAAACCAAATATAAAATCACTCCTATAATCAACAAAGCTGCCGGCAACAGATAGGCAGACATTTGTCCCAGCAAAGCTATCACAAGACCAATATTCAATATTAACCAGATGCCTGCCAAAACAATACCTACCGACTTGTCAGTTTTAAACCATAAAAAAATAACTGCCGCATATAGCAATAAGTTATCCTTCTGCATCACCCAAGGCAATCCGTATGAAGCAAAGCCTATCAACTTATCAACCAAATAAAGTATTCCCATTACTATCAGGAATATTGCAGAAGCCTTATAAGTATCCTTATGATTTACAGCCACTTCTATTTACCTCCGTATTTGTTGATATGAACTTTTTCCCATTGCAAATGCTCTTCATTAAAAGGTTTACGCTCCATGCCTTTATGTCCGACAGCAATAATAGAAACAACCTGCAACTGCAAAGGAATATCCAATACCTCGTGTACATATTCTCTGGAAGGCATCCCGGTAGCAGTGAAACGCTCACGGACCTGCACCCAGCAGCTTCCCAACCCCAAGTCTTCCGCTTGCAACTGAATCATAATAGAAGCTATTGCAGCATCCTCAATCCAGACATCACTAGCCAAAGGGTCAGCCATTACTACGATAGCCAATGCAGCCTCTGCCAGGAAAGCAGCCCCCATCTCCTTGCAATGAGAAAGTTTCTCCAATGTTTCTTTATCGTCCACTGCTATAAACTGCCAACAATTACTGCGCTTGGACGATGGAGACATCAACGCTGCTTTTAATAAAGTTACAACTTCCTCCTGATTCACTTCCTCGCCTGTGAACTTCCGCATACTACGCCTGTTCTTTATTAAGTCACTAAATTGTTCCATAATCTTTTCAGTTATTTATTTTTCTGCACAAATATACAATTAGAATATGGATTGCTAAACAAAAAATAATAAATTTGCGAAGAAGATGCCGATAAGACTAACCACATATCGCAAAGGAAATTCCATTCCGGCATTGCCGGGATATACAATTTTCAATTCTACGGAGCTATTTCGTGTGTACGAATTAACCCGTGGGTATGAACCTATACTCATAGTTGCCTATTTAGAAGAACGTCCGGTAGCCAAACTACTTGCCGTCATCCGAAAAAGCGTACGCCTTTTCCCACCTTCCATCATCAAGCGTTGTGAAATATATGGCAATGGAGAATATTTTGATGAAACTCAGAATCGGGAAGAGCTCTTCAGCTATATATTAGAACATCTTACCCATGAAGTATTGCAAAAATCTTTTCTGATAGAGTTTCGCAATTTAGACAACCCGCTATTTGGCTACAAAGCATTCAGGAAAAACAAATATTTCCCCATCAACTGGTTAAGAGTATACAATTCGCTACATAGCCGGACTCCGTTGGAGCGACTGAGTGTCTCCCGTAAAAGACAAATAAACAAGGCTTTAAAGAACGGGGCTTATATAGAAGTGGCAGACAATGATAAAGATATCACACTCTTCTCCAAAATGCTGAAGAAAGCCTACTCTTCTCAAGTAAGAAAACACTTTCCCGATCTTAACTTTTTCCGTCTTTTGACATGGCAACGCCCCGACAAAGAAATGGCAAAAATCTTTTTGGTCAAATACAAAGATAAAATTATCGGAGGATCGGTTTGCGTATTTTCTAATGGCAATGCATATCTTTGGTTTTCAGGAGGCATGCGCAAGACATACGCCTTTTTATATCCCGGTGTATTAGCAGTTTGGGCTGCCCTCACCTATGCCCGGGAAGAAGGATATGAACATTTTGAGTTTATGGATGCCGGGCTCCCATTCAAGAAACACGGTTACCGTGAATTCATCCTCCGCTTCGGTGGCAAACAAAGTAGTACCCGCCGCTGGTTCCGCTTCCGTTGGAACTGGTTAAACAACCTTTTATGCCGCATGTATATCTAACCGCAAAACGATTAGGACTTACTTTTTGCTTAACCTGCTATGAAGCATCCCTTCCAAAAGAAATAAAATTGAAGAAATATTTCTTTATTTAGCCCGAATTTACTTTCTTTGTGCAGTTTTATCTGAAAAACATTAGAATTATACCAAACATTTAAATTATAAGATCATGAAAATCTCACACATCGAACATTTGGGTATCGCTGTAAAGAGCATCGAAGAAGCCCTACCGTATTATGAAAACGTATTAGGCCTGAAATGTTACAACATCGAAACTGTAGAAGACCAAAAGGTAAGAACTGCTTTCCTGAAAGTAGGTGACGTCAAAATAGAGTTGCTGGAACCAACCAGTCCTGAAAGTACTATTGCAAAGTTCATTGAAAAAAACAATGGCAACGGTGGCATGCATCACCTGGCTTTCGCAGTAGAAGACGGTGTTGCCAATGCTTTGGCTGAAGCTGAAACCACAGGTATACGTTTGATTGACAAGGCGCCGCGCAAAGGTGCAGAAGGCTTGAACATTGCCTTTTTACATCCAAAGTCAACGCTTGGTGTGTTAACAGAACTTTGTGAGAAACCCTAATCGGTGTGATAACCGCAGATTAGGAATAACAATACTCTCCTCAAATAATAACTTAATCAGTAAAACAAAGATGAGTAATCAACTTGAAAAAATTAAAGAGCTTATCGAACGCCGCGCAACAGCACGTCTCGGCGGTGGTGAAAAAGCGATTGCCAAACAGCACGAAAAAGGAAAATATACAGCCCGCGAACGTATTGCAATGTTATTAGACGAAGGAAGCTTCGAAGAAATGGACATGTTCGTTGAACACAGATGCACCAACTTCGGTATGGAAAAGAAGCATTATCCGGGTGACGGTGTAGTTACCGGTTGCGGTACCATCGAAGGACGTTTAGTTTATATATTCGCTCAGGACTTTACTGTTTCTGCCGGTTCTTTGTCAGAAACAATGTCTATGAAAATATGTAAAATTATGGACCAAGCCATGAAAATGGGTGCTCCGGTCATCGGTATCAACGACTCGGGTGGTGCACGTATTCAGGAAGGTATCAATGCACTTGCCGGTTATGCTGAAATATTCCAGCGTAATATCATGGCATCAGGTGTTATTCCTCAAATTTCGGGTATCTTCGGTCCGTGTGCCGGTGGTGCTGTTTATTCTCCCGCTTTGACAGACTTCACACTGATGATGGAAGGCACTTCTTATATGTTCCTGACCGGTCCGAAAGTTGTAAAGACCGTAACAGGAGAAGATGTAAGCCAGGAAAACTTAGGGGGTGCAAGTGTACACTCTACTAAATCCGGTGTAACTCACTTTACTGCTCAGACAGAGGAAGAAGGTTTGGCCCTGATTCGCAAATTATTGAGTTATATTCCGCAAAACAACCTTGAAGAAGCTCCTTATGCAGACTGTACAGACCCTATCGATCGCTTGGAAGATTCCTTGAACGAGATTATTCCCGACAGCCCCAACAAACCTTACGATATGTACGAAGTAATCAGTGCTATCGTGGACAATGGCGAATTTCTTGAAGTTCAACCTCATTATGCCAAAAACATTATCATCGGCTTTGCCCGTTTCAACGGTCAGTCTGTAGGTATTGTTGCCAATCAGCCGAAATACCTGGCAGGGGTACTTGACAGCAACGCTTCTCGCAAGGGCGCACGTTTCGTTCGTTTCTGCGATGCCTTCAATATTCCCATTGTATCACTGGTAGACGTTCCGGGCTTCCTTCCGGGTACAGGACAAGAATACAATGGCGTTATCTTACATGGTGCCAAGTTGCTGTATGCTTACGGCGAAGCTACTGTGCCCAAGGTAACTATTACGCTGCGTAAATCATACGGCGGTTCTCACATTGTAATGAGCTGTAAGCAACTTCGCGGCGACATGAACTATGCATGGCCCACAGCCGAAATTGCAGTAATGGGTGGTGCAGGCGCAGTAGAAGTATTGTTTGCACGCGAAGCGAAAGATCAGGAAAATCCCGCCCAATTCCTGGCAGAAAAAGAAGCTGAATATACCAAACTGTTTGCTAATCCTTATAATGCAGCTAAATATGGTTACATTGATGACGTGATTGAACCGCGCAACACACGTTTCCGCATCATTCGTGCTTTACAGCAGTTGCAGACTAAGAAATTAACTAACCCGGCTAAGAAGCATGGAAATATTCCATTGTAATCAGGCTTTTTACATTAAAACAAGAACGATTATGAATAAAACTAAAATCGGAATATTCCTTTCTCTGCTGCTGATGGTGGGATTAAGTTCTTGTGGAGAACGAAAATCAAACAGTAAGCTGTTGCTGAATGAGGTGCTGATTGAAAATGAAAGCAACTTTCAGGACGACTATGGGGTACATAGCGCATGGATTGAAATATTCAACAGGTCATTTGGCAGCGCAGACCTTGCCGGTTGCTTGCTGAAAGTCAGTAACCAGCCGGGTGACACTGCCACCTATTTCATCCCTAAAGGTGATGTCATGACATTGGTTAAACCTCGCCAACATGCTTTGTTCTGGGCTGACGGTGAACCCAACCGGGGTACTTTCCACACTAACTTTACACTGAATGCCGCAACAGAGAATTGGATCGGTCTTTATGATTCAGGGAAAAAGTTACTTGATCAGATTGTAGTACCTGCCGGTGTATTGAGTGTGAACCAATCATACGCACGCGTCAGTGACGCTGCCGAAGAATGGGAAGTAAAAGGCGGAAGTCCCGAAAAATATGTCACTCCAAGTACAAACAACAAGACCATCAACAGTCATGCAAAGATGGAAAAATTCGAAGAACATGACGGTATCGGCATCGGTATGGCTATTTCTGCTATGAGTGTAGTATTCTTTGGTTTACTGTTACTCTTTATTTCTTTTAAATTAATTGGAAAAGCTTCTGTCAGCCTCAGCAAGCGCAATGCAATGAAAGTAAAAGGAATCACAGATAAAAAGGAAGCTAAAGAAAAGAAACTGGGTGAAGCTCCGGGTGAAGTTTTTGCTGCTATTGCCATGGCAATGCACGAAATGCAAAGCGATGTACACGATGTGGAAGAAACTGTTCTTACCATCACCCGTGTCAAACGCAGTTATTCACCATGGAGTTCTAAGATTTACACCTTGCGCGAAACTCCCCACAAAAAGTAAATCACCAAATAAAAAGATTAAACGATGAAAGAATATAAATATAAAATCAATGGTAATGTATATAAGGTAGCCATTGGAGATATAGAAGACAATATCGCCCATGTTGAAGTAAATGGCACTCCTTACAAAGTTGAAATGGAAAAGGCTCCTAAAGCCGTTGTAAAACCTGTAGTCCGCCCTGTAGCTACAACACCGGCTGCTCCTACCACGACAGTTGTTAAACCGGCTGCTCCTTCCTCCGGAAAATCGGGTGTTAAATCTCCGCTTCCGGGTGTTATCCTCGACATTAAAGTGAATGTCGGCGATGCGGTGAAGAAAGGACAAACCATCATTATCCTTGAAGCCATGAAGATGGAAAACAACATCAATGCTGACAAAGACGGTAAAATTACCGCTATCAACGTGAGCAAAGGAGAATCCGTTCTTGAAGGTACTGACCTCGTAATTATTGAATAATATGGGAGAATTTATTAATTTTATTGGAAATAACCTTGCCGATTTCTGGACCTATACGGGATTTGCCAACGCTACGTTCGGCCATATCGTCATGATCTTTTTCGGCTTGTTATTTATATACTTGGCAGTAGCCAAGGAATTTGAGCCGATGCTGCTGATTCCTATCGGTTTCGGTATCTTAATCGGTAATATTCCTTTCAACATGGAAGCCGGACTTAAAGTCGGTATCTATGAAGAAGGGTCTGTACTCAACATTCTGTATCAAGGAGTTACTTCGGGATGGTATCCGCCGCTCATCTTCCTCGGTATCGGTGCAATGACCGACTTCTCGGCATTGATTTCCAATCCCAAGCTGATGTTGATTGGTGCTGCCGCACAGTTTGGTATCTTCGGTGCATACATGATTGCGTTGGCCATGGGCTTCGACCCGATGCAAGCCGGTGCTATCGGTATCATCGGTGGTGCGGACGGTCCGACTGCCATCTTCCTTTCATCCAAACTGGCGCCTAACCTGATGGGGGCGATTGCGGTATCAGCCTATTCGTATATGGCGTTGGTACCGGTCATCCAGCCACCTATCATGCGTCTGCTCACTACCAAGCACGAACGTTTGATTCGTATGAAACCACCGCGTGCCGTGTCTCATACAGAAAAAGTAATGTTCCCCATCATCGGTTTGTTACTCACCTGTTTCCTGGTTCCGTCCGGCCTGCCTTTGTTGGGTATGCTTTTCTTCGGTAACTTATTGAAAGAAAGCGGTGTAACCCGTCGTTTGGCAGAAACTGCCCGCGGTCCGCTGATTGACACCATTACCATCTTGCTGGGATTGACAGTAGGTGCTTCCACTCAGGCTTCAGAGTTCCTTACTCTTGACTCTATCCTGATTTTCGCACTGGGTGCATTGTCATTCATCATTGCCACTGCTTCAGGTGTTATCTTCGTGAAGATATTCAATCTGGTACTGGGTAAGGATAATAAGATTAATCCGCTTATCGGTAATGCCGGTGTATCTGCCGTTCCCGACTCGGCACGTATCTCTCAGGTTATCGGTTTGGAATACGATCCTACCAACTACCTGCTAATGCACGCCATGGGACCTAACGTGGCCGGTGTAATCGGTTCTGCCGTAGCAGCAGGTATTTTACTTGGATTCTTGATGTAATTCATTGAAATACAATATAGGAAATCCTCTTCTACCTATGGGTGGAAGAGGATTTTTTTATTGACATAGATTAAGAAATGAATGATTTATTGTGAATTTTGAACGATTAATTACATAAAGTATGCTGAAAAACATATAAATTTGCCGCCGTAAAACCAAACTAAATTAAAAGAAGATGGAAAAGAAAACAGTTAAGTACCACATTCCCCAACACGGAATATACATGTACGCACGTACTAATTCTGGGAAAACTGAACTCATTGTCCTAAACAGTACAAACACTGAACAAGTAGTAGCCAACAAATACTATCGTATGATGACTAACGACTCAAAAAGCGGAAAAGAACTTGTCAGTGGCAAAAAGATTGACCTCACACGGAATATGACCGTAGGTGCTCGTCAATCCCTTATTATCGAATTATAATTTATTTTTAAGGTAAAAAGGTAAACGAGAATGAACAAAGGCGGCTTCTTTTTGCAGGAGCCGCCTTTCTGATAGAAATAATTCGTATCTTAACTTTTTGTGATTAATTGCGGGAAACAATGGTTCCGGTAGCCTGATAAGTAGGCATCACCAACATTTCGGCAATCTGCATATAGTCGGGAACCGAAGCTGCAAAATAAACAGTTTCTGCAATATCGTCACCGGTCAATGGACGAATACCTTTATATACATTATCTGCCTTATCTTTATCACCACGAAAACGGACTACCGAAAAATTAGTTTCGACCAATCCCGGTTTAATATTAGTCACTCGCAACGGAGTATCTACCAAATCAATACGCAAACCATCGGACAGTGCTTTCACGGCCGCCTTTGTTGCACAGTAAACACTACCTCCCGCATAAGCAGCGTCTCCCGCTATCGAACCGATATTGATGATATGCCCCCTGCCGCGTGCCACCATGCCGGGCACTACCAGTCTGGTCATAGCCAATAATGACTTGATATTCGTATCAATCACGATGTCCCATTCATCCAAATTACCCTCATGTTCTTTATCTACTCCGATAACCAATCCGGCATTATTAATCAGAATATCAATCGCTTTCCATTCATCGGGTAATGAAGCCAACGCCTCAGCCGCCGTTTTACGGTCGCGCACATCAAAAGGAAGCAAGCATACTCTAGCTCCATACTGCTGCTCCAACTCCTCTTTCAGTGCTGACAATTTCTCTTCATTACGGGCATTTAAAATCAAGCTTGCCCCCTGTGAAGCAAACTTACGGGCGCATCCGGCACCGATACCGCTGGAAGCTCCTGTGATAAAAACAATCTTATCCATCTCTTATTTTGATTTATTAAAGAATTTCTTGAAAAACAAAACCTGATAGTCTATCGCGTTATTCCAATATCGGGGATTATGCGCTCCGGGCCGTATGATAAAGTCATGCCCGATTCCCCGCTTCAATAATGCTTCGTGAGCAGCCTTGTTTACCTGCAAAAAGAAATCATCCGCACCACAGTCGATAATAATGGCCAGGCTGCCATCTTTCAGTCTATCCAACTGATTGATAACGGTATGATTATCCCATACTTCTTTATTAGAAGTATATTCACCGAGCCGGGCCTTCATGTTCCAACTATCGGGAAACGGACGGATATCCAGTCCGCCACTCATGCTGCCCCCTCCGCCAAAAATATCTTGATGGCGGATGGAGAGCCACATTCCCCCATGACCACCCATACTCAATCCTGTGATGACTCGTCCGCTTCTATCGGCTTTTGTGGCAAAGTTCTTATCTATATATTCCACCAATTCTTTGGCAACAAAACTCTCATACCGATAATCCTTATTACGAGGACTATCCCAATACCAACTGTTTTTACCATCAGGACACACAAAGATGATACCTTCCCGATCGGCTATTTGAGGTAAATCAGGTTTTATCGTCATCCATGTAAAAGCATTTCCACCGTGCCCATGCAACAAGTAAATTACCGGACACTTCTCTCCGCCCACTGCCTTATCGGGACGTACCGTCAACACTGTTACATTCTTGTTCATAGCATTGCTGCGCACAGACAGCGTATCCACTTTTGCCGCCTGCGCCACACTTCCTGACAGACACAAAAGACCGGCCAATAGAGTAAAAAATTGTCTTTTCATATCGCTTTATATAAATAACGAGGTAAAGATAATACATAATTTGCAAATTAGTTGCATCTTATTTTTGCTATCTTTGTTTCATCAATAAAAACACTATGATGGACGAAAAACTATATTTAAAGAAATTAGCGCTACGGGAAATAAAGCCAACCGCCATACGGCTTTTGATTCTGAGAACAATGATGCAGCACAAAGAAGCTTTTTCCTTATTGGATTTGGAAAACGATTTAGATACCGTAGACAAATCTACCATCTATCGCACTATTACCCTATTCCTGACACACCATCTCATCCATGCCATAGACGACGGTTCGGGCTCTCTGAAATATGCCGTTTGCAGCAATGACTGTAATTGTGAAGTAGACGACCTCCATACCCACTTTTATTGTGAAAAGTGCCATCGCACCTTTTGCCTGAAAAGCATTCATATTCCTATGGTTACACTTCCACAGGGATTCACGGTCAACTCGGTCAATTATGTATTGAAAGGATTATGTGCAGATTGCGCCGGCCGGCATTCCTTGAAGTAAAAAACATGAGGATGAAACCATTGAAAAAGATGCCCGGCATGCAAAAAATCACACGTTAGTACGTGTGGCATTATACGTACGTATGTATAGGGCTACGCATACGTACGTATCGCCTCACACATACGTATGTATCGCCTCACGCGTACGTACGTGTAAATCCATACCTCCAACGATGATTTTCGAAGAGAAAAAACGAGTTATAATCCTTTACTTTTCGCTTCATTCCAAATGGCATCCATTTCCTCCAACGTCATATCCTTCAGCTCTTTACCTTGCTTGATGGTATGCTCTTCCAGATAATTAAAGCGACGAATGAACTTTTGATTCGTATGTTCCAACGCATTATCCGGGTTAATCTTATACAGACGGGCAGCATTAATCAGGCTGAACATCACATCACCAAACTCCGCCTCCGCCTTCTCCTTATCCATATTCTCCACTTCCGCTTCAAACTCGCCTATCTCTTCTTTCACCTTACTCCAGACTTGCGAACGCTCTTCCCAGTCGAATCCCACATTACGAGCCTTGTCCTGAATGCGGTAAGCCTTAATCAATGAAGGCAGCGCGGAAGGAACACCGCTCAGCACCATCTTATTACCGTCTTTCTCCTTCATCTTCAATTGTTCCCAATTCTCAGTCACCTTTTCGGCTGTATCGGCTTTTACCTCACCAAAGACATGCGGATGACGGAAAATCAGCTTTTCACAAAGACGGTCACACACATCTTTTATATCAAAATCACCGGTCTCGCTGCCTATCTTGGCATAGAAAGCCACATGCAGCAACACATCGCCCAATTCTTTGCAGATATCTTTCTTGTCATCCTTCATCAAGGCATCACACAGTTCGTAAGTTTCTTCGATTGTATTGGGGCGGAGGCTCTCATTCGTCTGCTTGCGGTCCCACGGGCATTTCTCCCGCAACTCGTCCAAAATATCCAGAAAGCGTCCGAACGCTTCCATCTGTTCTTTTCTTGTATGCATAATCTATTTATCTAAAAATCATTTTGTGATGCAAAAGTACATAATATTCCAACGACTTTTATTAATTTTGCAGTCAATTATGCGATAATCAATTAAATAAACAGAATATAAAAATGGAATTAGCAAGTAAGTACAATCCCGCTGACGTGGAGGGAAAATGGTACCAGTATTGGCTGGACAACAAACTCTTTAGTTCAAAACCCGACGGACGTGAACCTTACACAGTCGTCATTCCGCCCCCTAACGTAACGGGAGTGCTCCACATGGGACACATGCTAAACAATACCATTCAGGATATATTGGTACGCCGTGCACGCATGGAAGGAAAGAATGCCTGCTGGGTGCCGGGAACAGACCATGCTTCCATCGCCACCGAAGCCAAAGTGGTGAACAAACTGGCTCAACAAGGCATTAAAAAAACCGACCTCACCCGCGATGAGTTTCTGAAACACGCTTGGGACTGGACTGACGAGCACGGAGGCATCATCCTGAAACAGCTCCGCAAGCTGGGTGCATCGTGTGACTGGGACCGCACAGCCTTCACCATGGACGAAGAACGCAGCAAAAGCGTTATCAAGGTGTTTGTCGACCTTTACAACAAAGGGTTGATTTATCGCGGCGTGCGTATGGTAAACTGGGACCCGAAGGCACTGACCGCCCTCAGCGATGAAGAAGTGATATATAAGGAAGAGCACAGCAAACTGTATTACCTGAGATATTATGTAGCCGATGACGATATGTCGGGCGAAACCGGAGCCGAAGGCGAAGTTGTTCACCGTGACGAACAAGGCAGACGATATGCCGTAGTAGCAACCACCCGTCCCGAAACCATCATGGGAGATACCGCCATGTGTATCAACCCCAACGACGTGAAGAACCGTTGGCTGAGCGGCAAAAAAGTGATTGTTCCGTTGGTAGGCCGTGTAATTCCGGTCATTGAAGACGATTATGTAGACATTGAGTTTGGTACAGGATGCTTGAAAGTTACTCCCGCACACGATGTGAACGACTATATGCTGGGAGAAAAGTACAACCTGCCCAGTATCGATATCTTCAATGATAACGGAACGCTGAGCGAAGCTGCCGGACTATATGTAGGCATGGACCGTTTTGATGTCCGCGCTCAAATCGAAAAGGACTTGCAGGAAGCCGGTCTGATGGAAAAGGTAGAAGCTTATACCAATAAGGTAGGATTCTCCGAGCGCACCAATGTAGCCATCGAGCCGAAACTGTCTATGCAATGGTTCCTCAAGATGCAGCACTTTGCTGATATGGCATTGCCGCCGGTGATGAACGATGAACTGAAATTCTATCCTGCCAAGTATAAAAACACATACAAGAACTGGTTGGAAAACATCAAGGACTGGTGTATCAGCCGCCAATTGTGGTGGGGACACCGCATCCCGGCCTACTTCCTGCCTCAAGGCGGCTATGTGGTAGCCGAAACGACCGAAGAAGCCGTGAAACTGGCTCAGGAAAAAACCGGCGACGCCAACCTGAAAGCGGAAGACCTACGTCAGGATGAAGATTGTCTGGACACTTGGTTCTCTTCATGGTTGTGGCCTATCTCGCTGTTTAACGGCATCAATGATCCGAACAACGAAGAAATCAACTACTACTATCCCACCAGCGATTTGGTGACCGGTCCGGATATTATCTTCTTCTGGGTAGCCCGAATGATTATGGCAGGCTACGAATACAAAGGCGACATGCCGTTTAAGAATGTTTACTTCACCGGTATCGTTCGTGACAAGTTGGGACGCAAGATGTCCAAGTCATTGGGTAACTCACCCGACCCGTTGGACTTAATTGAAAGATATGGTGCCGACGGTGTGCGTATGGGTATGATGTTGTCTGCTCCTGCCGGAAATGATATTTTATTTGATGATACACTTTGCGAACAGGGACGTAACTTCAACAATAAAATATGGAATGCATTCCGCTTGGTAAAAGGATGGGAAGTAGCCGACATCGAGCAGCCCGAATATGCACAACTGGCAACCAAATGGTTCGACAGTCTGCTCGTCAAGGTATCTGCCGAAATAGACGATTTGTTCAGTAAATACCGTCTGAGCGAAGCACTGATGGCGGTGTACAAACTGTTCTGGGATGAATTCTCAAGCTGGTATCTCGAAATGATTAAGCCGGCTTACGGACAACCGATTGACAAAAAGACCTATGAAGCGACGTTACACTTCTTCGATGTATTGTTGAGACAACTTCATCCGTTCATGCCGTTCATCACCGAAGAGTTGTGGCAACATATTTACGACCGCAAGGAAGGTGAAAGCATCATGACTGCACAAATGGAATCATACGCAGACAGAAATCCGGAGCAGAGCATTCAATTGTGCAATACATTCGACCAGTTAAAGGAAGTCATCTCAGGCATCCGTAACATCCGCCTGCAAAAGAACATTGCTCAAAAAGAAGCATTGGAAATGCAGGTAATGGGTGAAAATACATTCCTTATGTCTTATGCCGAAGTCGTGAAGAAAATGGGTAACCTGACCACCGTCAGCATTGTCAATGAGAAGCCCGAAGGCGCTGCTTCATTCATGGTGGGAACCACAGAATACTTCATTCCGCTGGGAGGCATGATTAATGTAGAAGAAGAATTGGCCAAACTGGAAGCCGACCTTAAATATCAGGAAGGTTTCTTGCAAAGCGTATTGAAGAAGCTGAGCAACGAAAAGTTCGTCAGCAAGGCTCCGGCAAATGTCATCGACATGGAACGCAAAAAGCAGGCTGATGCCGAAAGCAAGATTGCTTCATTGAAGGAAAGCATAGCCGCTCTGAAAAAATAAACGGCAGAGCAAACTGTTTAAAATAGGGAGGTGCACTCTTCGGAGTCGCACCTCTCTTTTTTTAATTTATCTGTTAATAAATCATTTCAAAAAGAAAATATCACAAACTTATTCTTACCTTTGTTACAATCACTTTAAATTAAATACTTATGAACAAACTGACAAAACTTGTATGCTTGTCGTTGTTTCTTCTGTTTTCGGCAAGTATCAGTAGCGCCGCTCCCAAGGACTATCGCTACACCACAGTCCCCAATGACCCGTTAAAAGCACGTATCTACACATTGGATAATGGACTGAAGGTCTATATGACCGTAAACAAAGAGACTCCGCGTATCCAAACCTACATTGCCGTGCGCGTGGGCGGAAAGAATGACCCGGCGGAAACCACCGGTTTGGCACACTACTTTGAACACCTAATGTTTAAAGGAACCACACACTTCGGTACACAGAACTATGAAGCAGAACGTCCGTTGCTCGACCGGATTGAACAACAATTTGAAGTGTATCGCAAAACAACGGATGAAGCTCAGCGCAAAGCCATCTATCATGTTATCGACAGTCTGTCATACGAAGCTTCAAAATATGCCATTCCCAATGAATATGACAAACTGATGGCAGCCATCGGAGCCAACGGAACCAATGCATATACCAGCTTCGATGTAACTTGCTACACCGAAGACATTCCTTCCAATCAGGTAGAGAATTGGGCAAAGATACAGGCTGACCGTTTCAAGAACAGCATTATACGCGGTTTCCATACCGAGCTTGAAACAGTTTACGAAGAAAAGAACATGTCTCTCACACAAGATCCCCGCAAGGTGAGCGAAACCATGTTGGCAGCACTCTTCCCACACCATCCATATGGCACACAGACCGTGCTAGGTACACAGGACGACTTAAAGAATCCTTCCATCACCAACATCAAGAATTATTATAAAACTTGGTATGTGCCCAACAATATGGCCATCTGTCTGTCGGGTGATTTCAATCCTGATGAAATGATTGCCACCATCGACAAGTACTTCGGCGATATGAAGCCTAACCCCAATCTGCCGAAGCTGACCGTCAAACCGGAAACACCGATTACCGAGCCCATAGTACGCGAAGTGCTCGGTCCCGATGCCGAATCTGTGACATTGGCATGGAGATTCCCCGGTTCGGCAAGCAAAGAATATGAAACACTGCAAATTGTCAGCCAGATTATGAACAACGGCAAAGCCGGTCTGATGGACATCAACCTCAACCAGCAACAAAAAGTATTGGGAGCCTATGCTTATGTTTATAATTTGTCGGACTACTGTGCTTTCATCATGCAGGGACGTACCAAAGAAGGACAGACCCTGGACGAAGTGAAGGATTTGTTCTTGGGCGAAATAGCCAAACTGAAATCCGGTGACTTTGATGAAAATATGTTGCAAGCCAACATCAATAACTTCAAGAAATACCAGATACAGCAACTGGAATACAATAGCATTCGTGCCGATATGTTTGTTCAGTCCTTTGTGAACGGAACCGACTGGGCAGACGAAGTGACCGCACTGGAACGTATGTCAAAACTGACCAAAGCCGACATTGTTGCCTTTGCCAACAAGTACTTCACAGACAGTAATTATGCCATTATCTATAAAAAAACAGGAAAAGACCCGAACGAAAAGAAAATCTCTAAGCCGGAAATCACTCCTATTGTCATGAACCGCGATGCTGCCAGCAATTTCCTGAAAGAAGTGCAAGGAAGCAAAGTGCAACCGATAGAACCTGTGTTTATCGATTACAACAAAGATATGGATCAGTTCGCGTGGAACAAGGATGTTCCTGTTCTTTACAAACAGAACACCACCAATGACTTATTCTATCTGCGCTATATATTCGAAATGGGTAACAATAATGATAAGAAACTGGGAACAGCAGCACAATATCTGAGATTCCTCGGCACTTCGGATATGACACTGGAACAATTAAACAGTAAGTTCTATGGCTTGGCTTGTTCATTCAATGTGTCTCCGGGTGACGACCGCACTTATATCACTCTTTCAGGATTGAACGAAAATCTTCCTCAGGCTATCGAATTATTCGAGAAGATATTGGCTGACGCACAACCCGACAAAACGGCTTACGACAATATGGTGAAGAACATCCTGAAGTCACGCACGGATGCCAAATTAAACCAAATGCAAAACTTCATACGCCTGCTGACATACGCTGTTTATGGTAAAGAATCAGCCACACGCAATTTGTTGTCTACAGAAGAATTGCAAAATATGAATCCATCGGAACTGACCGACCGCATCCATAAACTGACTTCGTTCAAACATCGCATCATGTATTATGGGCCCAGTTCAGAACAAGAGTTGACCGACGTATTGAATAAATATCATAAAGTTCCTGCACAGCTGCAAGATATTCCTGCCGGCAAGAAATTTGTGATGCAACCCACTCCTTCCAATAAGGTGTTGATTGCTCCATACGAAGCAAAACAGATTTATATGGTACAGTATTCCAATCGCGGGGAAAAATTTAACCCGGAAGTTGAACCTATCCGTAGTTTGTACAATGAATACTTCGGTGGCGGCATGAACTCCATTGTCTTCCAGGAGATGCGCGAATCACGCGGTTTGGCTTATTCGGCATGGGCAGGAATCGTGACAGGTGGCAAAGTCATCTATCCATATACCGTGCAAACCCAGATAGCTACCCAGAATGACAAGATGATGGATGCCATCAAGACTTTCAATGATATCATCAATAATATGCCGGAATCGGAAGCTGCTTTCAAACTGGCAAAAGAAGGTATCATTTCCCGTCTGCGCACCGACCGCATTATCAAGGATAATATCCTTTGGTCATACATTTATGCTCAAGATATGGGTATGAACGTCGACAAACGCATCAAACAGTACAATGATGTACAGAAAATGACTCTGCAAGACGTTATCGATTTCCAAAAGAAATGGATGAAAGACCGCACCTATACTTATTGCATATTGGGTGACAAGAAAGAGCTGGACATGGAAGCACTGAAAACCATAGCTCCAATTGAGGAACTTACTCAGGAAGAGATTTTCGGATACTAACCCAAGGTGACTCTGTTCCGGTCTAAAAACGAGGAGTTAAAGAATAACCTTTAAAAAAGGGGTTGTGTCAAAACGTTGATGATGCTGTCGTTTAGTTCGTAGGGGCGAGGTTCGCTCGCCCGAAAACAGTTTGCTTTGTGTCTTCGGGCAGGCAAACCCTGCCCCTACAGCTGACGATGGGATAGGTCGGTTTGGTTTTGACACACTCCCTTTTTTAATGTGTTGTGTTGTGCTGTTCCTAGCTCTTATTTCTTATTCATGTTCATTTCGACGACAAAAGCCACCAATAAACCTACACCTCCCAACAAAAGGACACAGGCTCCATAAATAAGTGAAGCGACATCATTCATTCTGTAACCAATATCTACAGTTCCGGTATAACCGTTTATAGTAGCGGCACAAATCACATAACCGACCAGTAGTCCCAGTCCCATTCCTGTAAGCAAACATCCCAACTTCAAAGCCGAAAAAGAGAAGTTTCCAGTCGAAGAAAAGTTAATCTTATGCTCCAGCATATCGGGAGTAAACTTCTCTCCCATCTTTTCAATAATAGTCAAACGTTCCTTTTTGCAGACAAACAGTTCAAACAGCTTGTAAATTCCCAAAGTGATAATGGCCAGAATAGTAGGCACCATAATAAAATCCATCATAATCGTTTCTATTTAAGTTATTAATTTTGTTCCTTTGTACCCTTTAGACGCCGCATCTCCGGTCAGGTTACAACTTTACGGCAAAAAATATTTTTTATTTCAAAAGTGTAACCTTATCTATATGCATGCGTCTAAAGAAGTGAAATGGAATACGACGAAGCACATATCATTCAAGATGTATTGGAAGGAAAGACTTCCCGCTATGAATATTTTCTGGACAAATACGGTCAGCAGGTATTTACCTTGATTGTTCGTATCGTTGCCAGCCAGGAAGATGCAGAAGAGCTTACACAAGATACCTTCCTCAAAGCCTTCCGGCACTTATCTTCATTCAAAGCGGAAAGCAACTTTTCGACGTGGATATACCGCATCGCTTACAATACTGCAATTTCGGCCGTACGAAAGAAAAAATACGACTTATTTGACATGGACGATACGCTGCTTGCCAACATTTCGGACGAACAAATAGATGATACGCTGAATGATGAGAGCGAGGTACAGATAGCCAAACTGAACAAAGCCATGAAAAAGCTTGATGCAGATGAACGGGCCATCATTACCTTATTTTATATGGAAGACAAGCCTATCAGCGAAATTGCTCTCATATTGGGAATGACAGAAAGCAACACAAAAGTGAAATTGCACCGTATACGCAAAAAATTGTATGTACTTATAACCAATGAAAAACTATGAACGAAGGACTAAAAGATAAAGGATTGAAAAGGGCAATAAAGGAACAACCTCAGTTTCGGCTGTCCACCAACTTTACTTTCCGCACCATGCAGAAAGTAGAAGAAGCCGCTCGACTTCATGAAAAGAAAATAGAACAAAGAACATTATGGGCAACCATTATCGCCTCCTTGCTCTTACTGGCCAGTGGCATCGCAGGAGTGATTTATTATTTGGGTGATAGCCTGACAGAGTTTATCCAAGCAATGCTTCCTTCGGTAACTCACGACATACAGATTCCTTTTTTCTACTTCTTGTTTGCCATAACTATTTTCTTATTTCTGTTATTCGACAGATGGATGAGGAAGCAGTATTTCAAACGGCATTCTTCCTGAAAGAATTTCTTTATACAGAAAAAAAGACCTTGGAGTTTTCCGAAAATACAAAGGTCTTTTTGGAAAACTCCAAGGTCTTTTCTGAAAAGATGAAAGAGTTTTTTTAGGACTATTCCTTATGATAAGTAAGATTCACATCCTACGTTTCACACCAAGCTATTGTAATACAGATTATTACCTTCCCGATAAGTGTGAAACATACTTTCTCATTACTAGTCAGTAGGAATGCCCGTCATTTATAATCGGTTATTTCTCAAGTAAATCTTTCAAAAAGGCATCCAGTTCTTCGTCTAATCCTTTAAGCAGTTCATCGTTTAATAACAATGTGTCTTCATCATCCACCAATAAAAGTTCGGCTACCGTTTCTCTATCTTCATCTACCAACACAAAAGAATACGGCTTCATGATACAAAGATTATCCAACTTTCCGGATTCCTGCAAGCAATTGAGCTCTCCTCTCAGAATCCGTTCGGCAATGGCATAAAAATCATCTCCATCATAATCCACCCACTCTTCGATTATGGTACGCGACAATTCCTCGTCATCATCATTAAATAATACTAGTTCACCGCTATCCTGTTTAGGCTGCAAATGAATATCGGTAACTACTGTTTTCTCTCCGTCAGCAATAAATTTATCGATTGCTTCCTGAAGGGATGATACAATAGAAGCATGTGACTGTGCACTGAGTTTCATACCAAAATCAATTTTATTTAATTATTTATATTCAAAAGTACAAAAAAAATCTTTCCTGCAACATTTATTCCTTAAAAATTATCTTTGAAACGATTCATTTGTATGTTTAACTGAGGCAATTGGACCTGACGCTCCTTCAATTTCAATAAATAGAAAGCAATAACAGTAGCTTCTGTCGTACCGGCTTTTGCCAGTTTATCTGCTTTTTCCACCCATTCTATAGCAGTTGCAGGATTGTCTTTCATTTCATAATATAGCCCTATATTAAAGGCTGCACGCATTTTTTGGCGCCCCTTACCCTTATCGTATATCTGCTTCCACAACTCAAATGCACTATCCCAATTATTCTCGCGTACATACACTCCGGCATCGCGCATCCTCACATTGCCTCCGTCAAAATAAAAACGGGATACCTCCCTCCAATGCGGAAGAAGATAATTGACAGGCATGGTAGCAGCGTATTCCGAAGCCTCCTTTACGATTTTTTTATCTGATAAGGTAGGCTCAATTTCCCATGAAATAGTATCTTGCTTACTAAAACTGAGCATAGGACGCTCCCGAGAAGGTATATATATTCTGATAACGGGAGCCACAATGCCATCCACAGCATCTACCGAAAAACCTCCGTCAAATGTATCTATGAATAAAGCTCCCCGTTTGGTGTGAATATCCAATCTGTCGAAAGAGAATATTAAATCAACGCCCAAATCGGCAGCCAATTTCTGTACCTCATCCTGAGTCAGCATCACATCTTCACGAAGTTCGGTATCCTGCCCGCGCAAAGCAGAGTCGCAAATAATGACTTGCTCAAAGTAATTAGCATTCGCTATTTCCTCCGCCAAAGCTTCGGCAGCTGTTTTGCCATCTCCTTTCAGTTCCATACTAATCACATCATGACTGTCTCCCACTTTATAGGCAGGCATGTTGTTCACCACAGCCACATTCCGCACTGCATCAGGAAAACTGACATCGGCAGCCTGCAACTGTTCAAAAGAAATCGTTTGCAAACTTCCGCATGAAGTCAAAACCAAACCGGTTACTATCGCTATTAATGAAATCGTTTTATTCATATCTGACCAATATTACTTGTTAGGACAAAAATAAGCTATTTGCAGGAACTTATTAGTTAAAAGGAATAAAAAAACGTCTAAGCAGAAAATTCTGCTCAGACGTTTCTATGAAATTGTCTATTTATCAGTCATTTTTTCCGTGGCAGTTCTTATACTTCTTGCCACTTCCGCACGGACACAGGTCATTACGGCCTACTGTCTTTTCTGCACGTACCGGCTCACGCTTTACTTCACGAGTATCGTGACCGGCTGCTGCCTGCTGATCGGGGTCACTTAAGTCACGCTTTTCCTCTCTATATTGCTGACGGGGAGCTGCCGGTTCGGGAGCTGCTTCACGCACTTGCTCAGGCTCCTGTACAGGTATCTGTCCGCGAGTCAATACGGAAATGGTATTGTTATTAATCTTATTGACCATATTATCAAACAGGTTCACTGATTCCAATTTAAAGATTAACAACGGATCTTTCTGCTCATAGCTTGCATTTTGCACAGAATGTTTCAACTCGTCAAGTTCGCGCAAGTTTTCCTTCCAGGCATCATCGATGGTATGCAGCAGGATGGCTTTCTCGAATGACTTCACAATTTCCTTACCTTCTGTTTCATAAGCAGCTTTCAGGTTAACAGAAATATTATACAAACGTTTACCGTCTGTAATAGGAATCATAATATTTTCATACATGTGTCCTTGCAATTCGAATACTTGTTTGATAACAGGGTTGGCAATCTGTGCCATACGTTCTGTCTTGCGTTTGAAGTTGGCCATTGCTGCCTCGAAAGTCAGTTCTGCCAAATCTTCCTGCTTCTTCGCATTGAATTCTTCTTCTGTGAAAGGAGGCTCCATTGCCAAAATCTGCAACATTTCCATCTTCACATTATCATAATCGCCCAATTCGACTGCATACACACAACGATCCCAAATCATATTCACAATATCCATACCGATACGTTCACCCATCAAGGCATGGCGGCGCTTCGTATAGACAGCGACACGCTGCTTGTTCATCACGTCATCATATTCAAGCAAACGTTTACGGATACCGAAGTTGTTTTCTTCTACTTTCTTCTGAGCACGCTCGATGGAATTGGAAATCATCTTGTGTTCAATCATTTCACCTTCCTTGAATCCAAGTCTGTCCATGACACCGGCAATACGGTCTGACGAGAACAAACGCATCAGGTCGTCTTCCAATGAGACAAAGAATACAGAAGATCCCGGGTCTCCCTGACGACCTGCACGACCACGCAACTGGCGGTCTACACGACGGCTCTCGTGACGTTCCGTACCGATAATAGCCAAACCTCCCGCAGCTTTCACTTCAGGACTAAGCTTAATATCGGTACCACGACCCGCCATATTGGTTGCAATGGTCACGATACTCTTCTGACCTGCCTGAGCAACGATGTCGGCTTCCTTCTGGTGCAACTTTGCATTCAATACATTGTGCTCAATCTTACGCATTGAAAGCATCTTGCTCAGCATTTCAGAGATTTCTACAGAAGTAGTACCTACCAGAACAGGACGTCCTGCCTTTACCATTTCTTCAATCTCTTCGATCACAGCTTTATATTTTTCACGCTTAGTCTTGTAAACGCGGTCGTTCATATCTTTACGTGCTATCGGACGATTGGTCGGGATGACAACAACATCCAATTTATAGATATCCCAAAATTCGCCAGCTTCCGTTTCGGCTGTACCGGTCATACCCGAGAGTTTGTGATACATACGGAAATAGTTCTGCAAAGTAATAGTGGCAAAAGTCTGGGTTGCCGCTTCCACTTTCACCCTTTCCTTAGCCTCGATAGCCTGATGCAAACCATCTGAGTAACGACGACCTTCCATAATACGACCGGTCTGTTCGTCTACAATCTTCACCTGTCCGTCAATCACCACATACTCATCATCCTTTTCGAACATGGCGTATGCTTTCAAAAGCTGGTTGATGGTGTGTACACGTTCCGATTTGATAGCATAATTAGTCATCAACTCATCCTTCTTGGCCAATTTCTCTTCTTCCGACAGTTCGGTCTGGTTTTCTAAAGCCGACAACTGAGAAGTGATATCAGGCAACACAAACAATGTAGGATCTTCAGCATTTCCGGTAATCAAATCAATACCTTTGTCTGTCAAATCCACACTGTTCTGCTTTTCATCGATTACGAAGAACAAAGGATCGGTAGCTTCAGGCATACGCTTGTTGTTCTGCTCCATATAGATTTCTTCGGTCTTCAGCATACCGGCCTTAATGCCCGGTTCACTCAAGAATTTAATCAACGGCTTGTTCTTAGGCAACGCTTTATGACTGCGGAACAAAGCAAGGAACCCTTCTTCCTGATCTTTCTTGTCATCGGATGCAATCAAGCGTTTGGCATCGGCAAGGTATTGGGTAGCCAGCTTTCTCTGAGCTTCAAACAGACGTTCAACCAATGGACGGAGTTGTTCAAACAATTGATCCTCACCTTTTGGAACAGGACCGGAGATAATCAACGGAGTACGCGCATCGTCAATCAATACTGAGTCGACCTCATCGACAATAGCATAATTATGTTTACGCTGCACCAAATCCTTCGGGCTGACAGCCATATTGTCACGCAAATAGTCAAAACCAAACTCATTGTTCGTACCGAAAGTAATATCGGCCATATATGCTCTGCGGCGTGCGTCAGAATTAGGCTGATGCTTATCGATACAATCGACACTCAATCCGTGGAACTGATAAAGTGGTCCCATCCATTCCGAGTCACGTTTTGACAAATAATCATTGACTGTCACCACGTGCACACCGTTACCGGTCAAAGCATTCAGGAATACCGGCAGAGTAGCCACCAACGTCTTACCCTCACCGGTTGCCATTTCTGCAATCTTACCCTTATGCAAAACGACACCACCAAACAGCTGCACATCATAGTGCACCATTCCCCATGTCATATCGTTACCACCGGCAAGCCAATGGTTCTGCCAAATAGCTTTATCGCCTTCGATACGCACAAAGTCTTTTCCCTGCGCAGCCAAGTTACGATCGAACTCAGTAGCAGTCACTTCGATTTCAGGATTCTCAGAGAATCGGCGGGCTGTATCTTTTACGATGGCAAAAGCTTGAGGAAGCACATCATCCAATGCTTTTTCATACTTTTCAAGCACTTCTTTTTCCAACTTGTCAATCTGCGTAAAGATGCCTTCACGATCTTCTAACTCAGTAGTTTCGATAGTAGCTTTCAGCTCTTCTATCTTTTTTTGTTCTTCCGTAGCCGAATCGTGGATATACTTTTTCAGTTCCTCTGTTTTGGCACGAAGTTCATCATTGCTCAGTTTGGCAATTTCCGGATATACAGCCTTGATTTTGTCTACCCACGGCTTTATTTCTTTCATGTCACGGGTGGCCTTGTTTCCAAACAATTTGCCGATAAATTCATTAAATCCCATTGTATTTTTGTTTTTATTATTTTCTAATTTGGTTAATTTTGAAAGTGCAAAGTTAAAATAAAATGCTGATTTATTTGCACTTCTCTCTCTAAATATTATTTGCGGATGTCAGTCATCGGAGCCAAAGTAGAGGCATTGGGCGCCCGAATGCGCATGAAATGGGCTACAGTAGGCGCAATATTGCCAATCTTCACAGGGGTGTGAATAATTTCGGGCTTCATATTCCATCCCACTAAAACGAGGGGTGAAGAAGCATAAGCTTCACGCACTACTCTTTTATCTAAAGAATGTTCACGGACAACCGACCAGCCGGGCAAAACCTCTATCCACAAGTCACCGGAACACGCCGGATTATAACTGTTCTTTATTTTATCGATAGTAGGAGTCCAAGAGCCCAACTGCAAGCGTTGTGAAGAATAGACGTCCTTCACACCGCTAAACTGCACCAGGAATTCCGACGAACGAGCCAAAATCTCGGTATAGTTAAGTTGTTTCTGCTCAATAAGCTTATGATTCAAATAAATTTCCTGTTCGTGATGAGCTTCCACATACTGGCCTTCGCCATAGATCGCAGCCAGATAAAGATTCAACAATGCAGAACAACGCTGAATATAGAATTCTCCACTGGGAATCTTATATTGAGGAGGATCAGCCGGTTCGGGATCTGTATATCCGGTGGAGGTAATGAAGAAAAGAGTGTTATGTAAACCTACTTTTCTATCAATCATATCCAACAACTCGGCAATACTATTATCTAAACGGACATAGGTATCCTGCATCTCCAAAGGTAATTCAGAAGGAGATTTGTGATCATAATTTCCGGCATAATAAGCCAAAGACAATAAATCCGGCACATTATCCTTACCGATGGAAGTAGAATTGAGGCAAGCATTTACCAAACGATTCACCTCGTCATTGGCATAAGGACTGGTTTTCAGCCTTCTGTATTTCTGCTTCCTTTCATCATCAAAATTATGTTTGAAAGTCAGCTGCTTGGTTTCTGTAGTCAGATATTTATAAGCGGTAACAGGCAGATAAGGTCCCCACACCATATCACTGATGCGAAAATCAAGTCCCTGATAATCGTTATAAGTAGAAATCCAGGAAGGAAAAGTGCCATAATATGTACTTCCACTCCATTTTCCTGTTTCATCATTAATCCAGAAAGCACCTTTGGCTGCATGACCGGCAGCCAACACTGCCATTTCCCGGGTAGGAGCAATGGAATAAACTTCTGCTACGCCTTGTGTGGCCACTGCCAGCTCATCTGACAGGTTTGATACTTTCAATTTGGCAGGAGAGGTGGACTCGGAAGTATAAATCCCCATAAAGTTATTGTCGTCCACACAATTGATAACGCGCAGAGTTGCACGATCCATCCAGTTATCCCCTACAATACCATTGGTATAAGGAGTAGTTCCCGAATAAATAGCGGCCACAGACGATGATTTATCAACATTGATAAAATCATATTCTGCATTCAGGTATATTCTGCCTTCCTTCCACAACCGTTTGAAGCCCCGTTCTCCATACAAAGCCGAGAAAGCTTCAATGTAGTCTGTCCGCAGTTGGTCGATGGTAAGCCCTACCACCAACTTAGGAACCGCAGGAACATTTTGTGCCTGAAGCCCCGTTAATACTATAACGGTCAGAAGAGAAGTTAAGATGCGTCCTTTCATTTACTGTTTTGTCTGTAATATAAAAATACGTGGCCTGTAGAGCATACAAGCAAACACAGTGCCAAAGGTAATACCGTTACGTTGAATTCTTGCTGTATAAATGGCATTATCATTATAAAAAACGTTAAATAAGCCATATTTATTAGATGATAGAGGTCTTTTCGACCTTTTATCGCCTTATAAATCATCACCGGCAAGTAAATAAGGGGGATGGGATTGAACAAAACAATCAGCCAATTGGAGCCGACTGTCGGATGAATGGAAAAGAAAAACAAAAAAGCAATGATACATCCGGCTACCCCCTGCGCTCCGAACAAGAGCAAATCCCAAGCCCAAATCACCTTCTTCCATTTCAATTGAAGCCATACAATAATGCAAGTCACAACCAACAATATGCATACACACGACAGAGGAGACAATGGGAAACCCGGTTCTGCTTCTTCCGGCTCTACATCCACCACTTTCGACTCACTGAGTACCAACGGACGAACACTGTCTCCTTGCATAATGACCGCGCCCCTTGCCGCTTCCAACATATTAAAAGGAGCAAACATTTGCTTTCGTCCGTCAATGGGAACATCCGCCTCGCTACCAAGACAAAGATCAATTCCTAACTCATCCCATTCATTCCCTTTCGTGCACCGGTGAACAATATCCCTGAAAGTGACCCCTTCTTCCGCCTGCGGATAAACTACTTTTCCATCGATACAATCTTCTATTTTGTCACGCGCACGCGTAGTACAATTATCATAAAAGTAATTATAACGATAAATCCGGTTCCCTGGACGATAATTTTCTTCAAGCAAATCCCATATCTTTTGTTTTTCTTCGTCGGTAAGATTCAGTGTTTGCTGATAGACCGAAGAGCCGCGCACGGCATATTCTCCTTCAAAATAAGAATAAGGCACCACTCCCAACCGATAATCAGTTTCACCTTTCACAAAGCGCAGCACAAAATTAGGAGTATTGAAACTGAAGATACCATAATTAAAAACCAAGTCCTTCCCCTCTGCCGGATTTTCGTAACGAATAGCCGTATGACCGAACAATTCATATATCTCGGTTCCCGGCGCACAAGTCAGCAAACTCACCCTTACACTATCCTGCTGAGCACGAACACTCCAGGAAGCCAATATTAAATAAAGTAGAACAAGCAGTTTCTTCATATTAATAAATGTTTTGATACCACTGAATCATTGTTTATCCGTATCAAAATTACAATTTACGCTGCAAAAGTACACCTAAATATTAATTAATACCTCACAAATACCGTTTTTTATTGCAATTCCTATTTATTTTTTGCGTTACTTTGCAGCCATAAAAGCAAAGTTGTGAATTTAATAATTGATATAGGAAATTCAGTAGCCAAGCTGGCTATCTTTGACAAAGACGAGTTGGTAGAAGTATTCCGTGGCTCCAATCATTCATTGGACAGCCTGCCGATGCTTTGCTCCCGATACCCCTTAGAACGAGGTATCATAGCCTCTGTCATCACATTAAGCAACACGATCCGCCGACAACTGGACAAGTTGCCCTTTAAAATCATAGAGCTAAGTCACGAAACTCCGGTTCCCATCACCAATCTGTACAAGACACCTCAAACACTGGGAATGGACCGACTTGCCGCCGTTGTAGCCGCCACATGGCTGAAACCCAATAATGATATACTGGTTATTGACGCCGGAACATGTGTCACATACGATTTCATCGATGCACAACACCAATACCACGGTGGCAATATATCTCCCGGAATGCGCATGCGCTTCAAAGCACTCAATATATTTACGGACAAGCTGCCTAAAGTCAGTGCCAAAGGAGACATCCCCCTTTATGGACAAACGACAGAAACTGCTATCCGTGCCGGAGTTATCAGAGGTATGGAACTTGAAATGAGCGGATACATCTCCCTTATTCAAAAGAATTACCCCGGAGTTTTGGTTTTTTTAACAGGCGGAGATGATTTTTCTTTTGATACAAACTTAAAAAGTATCATCTTTGCAGATAGATTTTTAGTATTGAAAGGTTTAAACAGAATATTAAGCTATAATGATAAATTATAAAAGACTGATTAGTGCGTTAATTATACTCACATTCACTGGGCTGACCATAGCCCAAACAAGCACAAACTCACCTTATACGCGCTATGGATTTGGTTCATTGGCCGATCAAGGCTTCGGTAATAGCAAAGCGATGGGTGGAATAGCCTATGGATTAAGAAACGGTTATCAAATCAACGCATCTAATCCGGCGTCATATACGGCAGTTGATTCTTTGACGTTCTTGTTTGATGCCGGCATGACTTTGCAAAATGCCAACTTTAAGGAAGGCAATATAAAGACTAACGCTAAAAATTCAAGTTTTGATTATCTGGCCATGCAATTCCGTTTATGGAAACGTATGGGAATGGCTGTGGGATTTCTCCCTTTCTCTACAGTAGGATACAGTCTGAGCAACACTTCCGAATTGACTAAGGACGAAGACGGAACCGTTATCAACAAGACTGCTTCTTACGCTGGTGACGGAGGTTTGCAGCAAGTATTTGCAGGTGTAGGTTTCAAAGTCCTCGACAACTTGTCAATCGGTGCAAACATCTCTTATATATATGGTGATATCACACATTCTGTAACAACTGCTTTCAGCAACTCAAGTTCATTTAGCAGTGTCAGATTAGACAAGATATCCATCAATGATTATAAACTGGACTTTGGCTTGCAGTATAGTTATAAATTCAATAAAAAACACGTTTTGAACTTTGGTGCCGTATATTCACTGGGACATTCAGTGAATGGCAAAGGATATAAATACAATCAGAAGTGGTTGAACGGAGCTGATTATCCTTCTACCCAGACAGGTGATACGATTACCAACGCATTCAGTTTGCCACATACCTTTGGAGCCGGTTTGACTTATGTATATGACAACCGACTTACTATAGGGGCCGATTTTACCTATCAACAATGGGAGGATGCAAAATTCTATAATGAGAAAAGCTATTTCAGCAACCGTACAAAAATAGCCGCAGGTGCTGAGTTTGTTCCCAACCCCTACAGCCGCAATTATCTGAAACGTGTCCGCTACCGTGTTGGTGGATATTATTCAGATCCATACACCAAAGTAGACGGTCAGGACGGTACTCGTGAATATGGAGTAAGTGCCGGTTTCGGCTTCCCGCTGTTCCAAAGCAAGTCCATCCTGAATATCTCGGGACAATATGTAAGAGTAAGTCCGAAAGTAAAAGGAATGCTGGAAGAAAATTATTTAAAAATCAACATCGGACTGACCTTCAACGAACGTTGGTTTATGAAGTGGAAAGTAGATTAACAAACAACAAGATAGAGTTTTAATAATAATAATAACTAAATTTATATACGATGAAAATGAAGATGGTAACAGCGCTGTTCGCTCTTTCTTTAAGTGCAACAGCTTCTTTCGCTCAAACCGGAGCGTCAGACGGTTCAAGGTATGGTCATGGTCAAGACAGTATTAACTGTCTGCAAAACATCAGTATCTATTCTGAGTACGTAAAAACAAACAACTTCAAGGATGCTTATACCCCGTGGAAGAGTGTATTCAATGAAGCTCCTATTGCTCAGGCAGGTACTTACACAAACGGTGCAAAGATTCTTCGTTGGTTCATTGCCAATGAAAAAGATGCAGCTAAGCAAAAGCAATATTTTGAAGAACTGATGAAAGTACACGACCAACGTATTAAATACCTGGACATTTTGAACAGCTACGTTAAAACTCCTGTAACTAAAGGTTCTATTATCGGAATGAAAGCTCACGACTATTTCACAATGGGATGTCCTGACCTGAATACTGCATATAATTTGTTCAAAGAAGCCGTTGAATTAGAAAAAGATAACGCTGATTACTTTGTACTTCAAGAATTTACCGATGTTTCCGGACGTAAGGTTAAGGCTGATGAAACACACAAAGAACAGTTCATTCAAGACTATATCGCTGCTGCCGGTTATGCAGACGCAGCATTCAAAAAAGAGACTAAAGCAAAGACCAAAGAACTGTTGAAAGTTGCCAAAGACAACATCGATGCATTTTTCATTAACAGTGGTGTGGCTACTTGCGATAATTTGCAATCTATTTACGCTCCGAAAGTTGAACAGAACAAGACTAATCTGGATTATTTAAAACAAGTAATCAGCGTAATGCAAATGTTAGGATGCACAGAACAGGAAGCATACTTTGCTGCATCCGAACATGCACATGCTATTGAACCGACTTCTGAAACAGCTATCGGTTGCGGATATATGTATTTCAAGAAAGGCGACTTGGACAAATGTATCGCATACTTTGACCAGGCAATCGAACTGGAACAGGACCCTGTGAAAAAAGCAGATTATTGCTATAAGACTGCTGCCATCCTGTTTAATAAAAAACAATTGAGCAAAGCTAAACAATATGCACTGAAATCTATCTCATTGGATGGAAGCAACGGTAAACCCTATATCCTGATAGCTAATATGTATGCATCAAGCCCCAACTGGAGCGATGAAAATGCATTGAACAAATGTACATACTTTGCCGTTATTGACAAATTACAGAGAGCTAAGAGTGTAGATTCAAGCGTAGAAGAAGAAGCAAACAAGTTGATTGGCACTTACTCACGCTATACTCCGAAAGATGAAGACTTATTCTTCCTCGGATTGAAGAAAGGTGACAGTGTAACAATCGGCGGATGGATTGGTGAAACAACTACTATCAGATAATTATGTCAGTTGTAAAAAAACGAAATTCACACCTTATATTTATGAACATAACAGTTGTCGTTTGGACAACTGTTATGTTTGTTTTATTCCCCGCATGTTCGGGAGACAATAAGAACTTGGCAGAAGCCATAACCGAACGTGATTCTCTCCCTACCATGAAAACGCTGGGAGTAACTACCTTAATATCCGATTCGGGCATCACACGCTACAAAATTATTACCGAAGAGTGGGAAATATACGATAAAAAGAACCCACCTTATTGGGCTTTTGAAAAAGGAGTCTATTTGGAGAAATTCGATTCTCTGTTTCACATCGATGCCAGCATCAAAGCCGATACAGCTTATTATTACGAGAAAAAGAAACTTTGGGAACTGAGAAGCAATGTGCACATCCGCAACCTTCAAGGGGACAAATTTGACACACAACTTCTGTTTTGGGACGAAGCAAAAGAACAAATTTACTCTGACAAGCCTATCCGTATCGAACAAGCGGACAAAAGCATTATAAATGGACAATATGGATTCAAGTCGAACCAACAACTGACCGAATACGAAATATACAACAGTGGCGGTGAGTTTATTGTAAAAGACACAACCCCGGCAGACAGCACAAAAGTTGCTGCTTCGGACAGTATCAAGACCGACTCGGTACATTAATCAATTTATCATTATGGGCATCATCATAGAAATACTTATCACAATGGCTTTTTCCGCATTCTTTTCAGGTATGGAAATAGCCTTTGTCTCCTCAAATAAGCTACGTTTTGAGATGGATCGTAACAGCCAGAGCCTTACCTCTCGAATCCTTTCCATCTTCTTTCATGACCCGAACAATTTCATTTCTACCATGCTGGTAGGAAACAATATAGCCCTTGTCATTTACGGTATATTGATGGCTCAGGTCATCGAACAAAATATCTTGGCAGGCCTCATCGAAAACGAGTTCCTTCTGGTACTGATTCAAACCATCATCTCGACATTAATCATCTTGGTAACCGGTGAATTTCTACCTAAAACACTATTCAAAATCAATCCCAACTTAACATTGAATATATTGGCTGTTCCTGCATTCATTTGTTACATAGTCCTCTACCCTATCAGCAAATTTGCATCAGGTTCATCCAATCTGATATTGCGTATTTTCGGCATAAAAGTGAATAAAGAAGCAAGTGACAAAGCATTTACAAAAGTAGATTTGGACTATTTCATTCAAAGCAGCATCCAAGACACTGACAATGGAAAAGAAATTGACACCGAAATCAAAATATTCCAAAATGCACTTGACTTTTCCAATATAAAAATCCGTGACTGCATGGTTCCTCGTACCGAAATAGTATCCATCGAATACGGCACTTCACTCGAAGAATTAAAAGCACGTTTCATAGAAAGTGGAATCAGCAAAATTATTGTATACAAGGAAAATATAGACAATATTGTCGGTTACATCCATTCATCAGAAATGTTCCGCGAAGTAACAGATTGGGCTGAACATATCCGCCAGCTTCCCATTGTTCCCGAAACGATGGGCGCACATAAGCTGATGAAGCTATTCATGCAGCAAAAGAAATCATTGGCAGTGGTAGTCGATGAATTTGGTGGTACTTCGGGCATTGTGGCACTGGAAGATTTAGTAGAAGAAATTTTTGGCGAAATAGAAGACGAACATGATACCACATCTTACATAGCCAAAGAAATCGGCGACAATGAATACATCCTTTCAGGACGTCTGGAAATAGAGAAAGCGAATGAACTTTTCTCACTCGATTTGCCCGAAAGCGATGAATATCAAACTGTCGGCGGTCTCATCCTGCACCATTACCAAAGCTTTCCCAAAATGCATGAAGTGATAAAATTCGACAATTTCCAGTTCAAAATAATTAAAGTTACGGCTACTAAAATTGAGCTTGTGAAGCTGAAAGTGACCGAATAACAGATTTTTTTCACAATAAAATAGATTGTAAACCGCATTTTTTGTATCTTCGTGCGCTAAATCTATAAAGTATAGAAAAACAATAAACAAAATAGTATAATTTAGAAATGGCAACATTACAAACAATTAGAAGTAAAGGCCCTCTGTTGGTCGTTGTAATCGGTCTTGCCCTTTTCGCATTTATTGCGGGTGACGCATGGAAAGTACTCCAGCCACATCAGGGAAAACAAGACGTAGGTGAAATCAATGGAAAAACACTCACCGCACAAGAGTATCAGAAAATGGTTGATGAATACGCAGAAGTTATTAAGCTCACTCAAGGCTTGAACTCTCTTAACGATGACCAACTGACTCAAGTGAAAGACCAAGTTTGGCAATCTTACGTAAACAATCAATTAATTGCAGCAGAAGCCAAAAAGTTAGGTCTGACTGTAAGCGATGCTGAAATCCAAGCAATTATCGAAGAAGGCACTCACCCGTTGTTAATGCAGACTCCATTCCGCAACCCGCAAACCGGTGCTTTCGACAAAGACATGCTGAAAAAGTTTTTGGTAGACTATGCCAACTTGGGCAAAAGCCAAATGCCTGCACAGTATGTAGAATACTATCAGAAAATGGGTGCTTTTTGGAACTTCATTGAAAAGACTTTGAGACAAACTGCTTTAGCTGAAAAATATCAGAACTTGCTGGCTAAATCATTAATTTCAAATCCTGTTTCTGCCGAAGACGCATTTGCTTCACGCACAAATCAGACTGATGTATTGCTGGCTGCTGTTCCTTATTCTTCTATCAACGATTCTACAATCACTGTTTCAAACGAAGAAATCAAAGCGCTTTACAATAAGAAAAAAGAAACTTTCGAACAACCGGTAGAAACTCGCAACATCAAATATATCGATGTTTTGGTTACTCCTTCTGACGAAGACCGTAAAGAAGTTTTAGACGAAGTTACAGAATATTCTACTCAGTTGGCTAATGTTGCTGATATGAGCACATTCGTTCGTTCTACCAACTCTGTAGTACCTTTCTCTGAAGTGGTTGTAAACAAGACAGTACTTCCCAACGACATCGTAGCCCGTTTGGACTCAGTGAAGCTCGGTGAAGTTTACGGTCCTTACTACAACCAAGCTGACGACTCATACAACGCTTTCAGAATCTTAGCAAAACAAACAGCTCCTGACTCAATCCAATTCCGTCAGATTCAGGTATATGCCGATACAGAAGCAAAGACTAAGACCTTGGCAGACAGTATTTTCACAGCTCTGAAAGGTGGTGCGGATTTTGCCGAGCTTGCTCAAAAATATGGTCAGACAGGTGAAGCAAGTTGGTTGACAGCACGCAATTATGAAGGTGCTGCTCTTGATGCTGAAAACGCTAAATTTATCAATACCTTGATTAACAGCGGTATTAAAGAACTGAATAATTTGCAAGTCGGTCAGGCTAACGTCATCCTTCAGGTAATGGACAAGAAAGCCATGAAAGATAAATATCAGGTAGCAATCATCAAACGTCCGGTAGAATTCAGCAAAGAAACTTACAATAAGGCATACAATGATTTCAGCCAGTTCGTAGCACAGAACACTACTATGGATAAGATTGTAGCCAATGCAGAAGACAACGGTTATCGTTTGTTAGAACGTGCTGATTTCCGTAGCGGTGAACACTATGTAGGTGGTGTGAAAGGTACTCGCGACGCATTGAAATGGATCTTTGCTGCTAAAGAAGGTGAAGTATCTCCCTTGTATGAATGTGGTGAAAACGACCACTTGATGGTAGTTGCACTTGAAAAGATAAATCCTGCCGGCTACCGTAACATCAATTTGGTGGCAGATATGCTGAAAGCCGAAATTATCAAAGATAAGAAAGCTGAAAAGATTATGGCAGAATTGAACGGTGCAGACATTAATAAAGCCAAGAGTGCTGCAAATGCAGTGAGCGATACTGTAAAACACATCACTTTTGCAGCACCCGCTTATGTTTCTATTACTCGTGCCAGCGAACCTGTATTAGGTGCTTTTGCTAGTAAAACTGAGGTAAACAAGACTACTGCTCCCATCAAGGGTAATGCAGGTGTGTATGTAATGCAAATTATCAATAAAGACAAGAGTGCCGAAACATTCGATGCAAAAACTGAAGAAAGCAATTTGGAAAATATGGCAGCACGCTATTCAAACAGCTTCATCAGCGACTTATATAAAAAAGCAGAAGTAAAAGACGACCGCTACTTATATTTCTAAGTCTATCCTCGTCTAAATCATAAATGGAAAGGGAGGTGTGTCAAAACTCCCTTTTTATCGAAATCACCCTCGCCACAGGTCGTTGTGGCGAGGGTGATTTTTAGTTTATGAGAGCTTCGACATACCCTCCTTTTTTTGAGTTTACAAGAAACACAATCATCACACTATTATAATATAAAAGGGGATGTGTCAAATAATTGGTCACCGACCTTGACACATCCCCTTTTTCACTTAAGGCGGAATATATTAATTATTCTCAGGGCGAAGTTTACGAACTGTAACGGCAGTCTGCCACATTTCACTTTCGCGCAATGCTTTCAACTCTTCTTCCAACTTTTCGCGATAATCGGGTTTAGAGTTAGAGTCGATAGAAATCTGAGCTTCGTTACCGGTCTTCACGCTGTGATACAGTTTTTCAACCACAGGCTTGATAGCATCGTGGAACGGAGTCATCCAGTCCAATGCACCGCGCTGGGCAGTAGTAGAACAGTTAGCATACATCCAGTCCATACCATTCTTTGCAAACAGCGGCATCAATGACTGAGTCAGTTCTTCCACAGTTTCGTTGAATGCTTCAGAAGGAGTATGTCCGTTTTCACGCAACACTTCATACTGTGCCAGCAACAATCCCTGAATAGCACCCATCAATGAACCGCGTTCACCTGTCAAATCCGAAGTAGCTTCACGCTGGAAAGTAGTCTCAAACAGATAGCCGGAACCGATACCGATACCCAAAGCGATAGTACGTTCGTAAGCCTTACCGGTTACATCCTGATAGATGGCGTATGAAGAGTTCAAGCCGCGACCTTCGAGGAACATGGTACGCAATGAAGTACCCGAACCTTTGGGGGCAACCATGATTACGTCAACATCGGCAGGAGGAACCACACCTGTACGGTCGCTCCAAGTAATGGCAAAACCATGAGAGAAATAAAGAGCCTTACCCGGAGTAAGACAAGGTTTAATAGTGGGCCATACAGACATAACAGCTGCATCAGACAACAGACACATAATAATGCTTGCTTTCTGGCAGGCTTCTTCAATGCCGAACAGAGTTTCTCCCGGAACCCATCCGTCAGCAACCGCTTTTTCATATGTTTTTCCCGGACGCTGACCAACGATTACATTAAAACCATTGTCACGCAGGTTCAAAGACTGCCCCGGACCCTGTACACCATAACCGATTACAGCGATTGTTTCATCTTTCAATACTTCACGTGCTTTTTCCAAAGGAAATTCATCGCGGATAACTACAGTTTCTGTAACACCGCCAAAATTCAATTGTGCCATTTTTAAAACTAATTTTTACGGACAGCACTACGCCATCCTATTATTATTAAATTAAATCAATATCACTTTACTGCGAACGACTACTTCCGTACCGTTCTTTCTTACTTCTATGTCATACTCTCCCTCTCCCACTTCCTCACGATAGAAACTCAAAGTATCGCCATAATAACTTTCGGCCACGTATGCCATTTCAAAACGCTTTACCCGCTTTTCCTTGAATACTTCGATGGGAAACAAATCGAGGATGTGTTCGATATACTTAATACTGTTTACATGCCCGTTGATGTCGATATCACTGTATTTTGTCCGATACTCCACAAGAGGCGTCTTCTCGGTCACTTTGATGCGACCGGGCTTGGAGATAGGGCAATCTTTATCACACACATAGTCTGTGATGCTCCCTCCGTGAAGAGTCAGCAGATCGGCAGGTTTACGAGTTTCCATACTTATCATCGCCCACACCGAACGGGCATAGCCCACTGCATTCCCCTCGTGGTCAAGAATGGCAAAGTTACGGTCGGTAAAAAGGCGATAAACATTCTCCACCCACGTCTGAATACTGAAAGACTCATACTCGCAAGGCATCTCCTCCAACTCAATAGCCAAACGGGAAAGTACCCATGTATAATGGTTCTCATTCAATGTGGCAATACCGAATCCACGGTCGGCGGCATGAAATCCGGCACAATTCAACAGATGATTCCCCAATACACTCATTGTCAGTTTTCCGGTGAAATCGCAATGAAAAGGCTCTGCCACAAACTTGTACGTTCCAACTTTATTGTCACTCATTACAGCTCCTTTCTTTCCTTCTGTTGACGATATTTTTCCTCACGCTGTGTAAGATACTCATTGACACGCTCAAAGCAGCTGGTAGTGATAGCCACACGCCCCGAACGGACAAACTGCAATACGCAACCCAATGCCTGCAACTCCTCATACAGAGAAGTGATTTCCTCTGTCATTCCTGCCTTCTCGACAATAGCAAAGACAGGGTTCACTTCCACAATGCGTGCATTATAACGGCGGATTACTTTCGATGCGATGGGATTGGACTGAAACTCAGGTATGGACACCTTATAGAGTGCTATCTCATGCAGAAAGATTTCGTCATCAGTGAAATAATGCGCCTGCAATACATCGATTTTCTTTTCTATCTGCTTCACCACCTTTTCAATAATATCCTTGGTAGTCCACACTGTAATAGTGTATTTATGTACTCCTTTGATAGAAGAAGCCGAAACATTGAGACTTTCTATATTAATCTGCCGGCGGGTAAACACAGCAGTAATCTGGTTCAGCAAACCGGCAATATTTTCCGAATGAACGATTAATGTATATAATGTCTTATCCATAAGCTTACTCTTTTAACATTCTAACAACATCTGGTTTACCGAACTTCCCGGAGGTGTCATCGGCAACACATTACCTTCCTCTATCACACAAGCTTCCAAAAGGAACGGACCTTCGGTGGTCAGCATTTCATGGATGGCATCCTGCAACTCTTCCCGCTTCATCACACGCCGGGAAGGAATCTCGTAGGCTTCGGCTATTTTCATGTAATCCGGATTCAACATCGGTGTAAACGAGTAGCGGCGGCCGAAGAACATCGCCTGCCACTGACGAACATTGCCCAGATAATTATTGTTCAGCAAAATAATCTTTACCGGAGCTTTCTGTTCCATAATGGTCCCCAGTTCCTGAAGATTCATCTGCAATCCTCCGTCACCCATAAACACGCACACAGTGCGGTCAGGACGACCGAAAGTGGCACCGATTGCAGCAGGCAGACCGAACCCCATGGTTCCCAATCCACCGGAAGTAACAATACTACGATTCTTGCTATACTTAAAGTAACGTGCCGCCATCATCTGGTTTTGTCCTACATCGGTCACCAAAATAGCTTCGTGATGCGAAGCCTCGCTCACAGCACGAACCACCTCGCCCATATTCAGCGCACCTTCACAGGGATGAATCTCCTTCCTGATTACCTGTTCATATTCCGTCTTTTCATATTCGGCAAAGCTGTCAATCCATTCGGTATGTTCATTTTCGCCGATAAGTTGCGTCAATATGGCAAGTGTCTGCTTGCAATTACCCAAGACAGGCACATCCACCTTTACATTCTTATCTATTTCCGATGAATCGATATCCAGATGAATGATCTTTGCTTGTCGGGCGTATGTATCAAGTTTGCCGGTCACACGGTCATCAAAACGCATTCCCACGGCTATCAACACATCACATTCATTGGTCTTAACATTCGGACCGAGATTACCGTGCATACCCAGCATACCTTTATTGAGCCTGTGGTCGGTAGGCAAGGCAGAAAGTCCCAACAAAGTGCATCCGCAAGGCATATCGGCTTTCTCGACAAAGGCACGCAATTCATCTTGTGCATTACCAAGCTCCACTCCCTGACCGACCAAAACCAATGGTTTACGAGCACCGTTTATCAGTTCGGCAGCTTCCTGAAGACACTCTTTATCCGGGTTGGGCTCAGGATCATAACTACGGATAAAATCAAGCCTCATCGGTTCATAGTCCACCATTTCTACCTGAGCATTCTTGGCAAAGTCCAGCACAACAGGACCGGGACGTCCGCTTCTGGCAATATAAAAAGCGCGTGCCACTGCCCAAGCCACATCCTCTGCCCGACGAATCTGATAGCTCCATTTGGAGATAGGTTGAGTGATACCCACCAAATCAACCTCCTGAAACGCATCTGTTCCCAAGAACGAAGCCCCCACCTGTCCGGCAATCACCACAATAGGCGTACTGTCAATCATGGCATCAGCAATGCCGGTGATAGTATTCGTGGCACCGGGACCGCTGGTAACCAGACAGACTCCCACTTCACCCGACACGCGGGAAAAACCTTGTGCCGCATGAGCAGCTCCTTGTTCGTGACGAACCAATATATGATTTAATGTATCTCGATGATGATATAAAGCATCAAAAGTAGGCATGATGGAGCCTCCCGGATATCCGAAAAGAGTCTTTACTCCCTGATACTCCAAGGAACGCATCAAGGCCTCTGCTCCTGTTATTTGTTCTTTTGCCATATAATATCTATTCTTTTTTATTAGTCAATGATTCTCACACCGCCCTTGTCTGCCGAACTCACCATGGCGGCATAGGCTTTCAGACTCTTCGGTACATAGCGGTTGCGGGTCACCGGAGTCATGGGACGCGCCGCAAGCTCTTCATCACTCAGTTTCACATTGATACTGCGGTTCGGAATATCGATTTCGATAATATCGCCATCCACTATCTTTCCGATGTTGCCGCCTGCGGCAGCTTCAGGAGAAATATGTCCGATACTCAATCCTGATGTACCTCCGCTGAAACGTCCGTCAGTAATCAAAGCACACTCCTTTCCAAGATGTTTTGATTTGATATAAGAAGTAGGATAAAGCATTTCCTGCATACCGGGACCGCCTTTCGGCCCTTCGTGGGTAATTACTACGACATCACCACTGACCACCTTTCCTCCCAAGATACCCTCGCAAGCAGCATCCTGTGAATCAAACACCTTGGCCGGCCCCGAAAACTTCCAGATACTTTCGTCCACTCCGGCTGTTTTCACCACACAACCGTCCTGAGCGATATTTCCCTTCAGTACAGCCAACCCACCGTCCTTGCTGTAAGCGTGTTCCAAGTCACGGATACAACCATTGGCACGATCGGTGTCGAGTTCTTTGTAAACAGCATTCTGAGAGCCCAAAGTAATATTGAACTTATTACCCGGCGCACTAGAGTAAATACGTTTAGCCTCAGCATCCGGTTCATCTACGGTCACACTGTATTTTCTGATAGCATCGGCCAGTGTCATACCATCCACACGGTTCACATCCGTTTTCAACAGACCGCCTTTGGCCAGTTCACCTAATATATTAAGGATACCTCCCGCACGATTTACATCCTGAATGTGGTATTTCTGTGTATTGGGAGCTACCTTGCAAAGACAAGGTACACGACGTGAAAGCATATCGATGTCATCCATTTTAAAGTCCACTCCGCCTTCGTGGGCAATAGCCAACAGGTGAAGAACCGTATTGGTAGACCCTCCCATAGCTATATCCAGCGTCATGGCATTGAGGAAAGCATCACGCGTGGCAATGCTTCGCGGCAACACGCTGTCATCCCCTTCTTCATAATATTTATATGCATTCTTCACAATTAATGCGGCCGCATCTTTAAACAGCCGGGTACGGTTGGCATGAGTAGCCAGAATCGTTCCGTTTCCCGGCAGTCCCAATCCGATAGCCTCATTCAGACAATTCATAGAATTGGCGGTAAACATTCCCGAGCAACAGCCGCAACCGGGACAAGCATTATTCTCTATTTGAGCCACCTCTTCATCACTGACCGATGAATCTGCCGATTTAATCATCGCGTCAATCAAGTCGAGATGCCGGTTGTTCCATTCTCCTGCTTCCATCGGTCCTCCCGATACAAACACAGTGGGAATATTCAGCCGCATGGCCGCCATAAGCATACCCGGAGTAATTTTGTCACAGTTACTGATGCATACCATCGCATCCGCTTTATGGGCATTGACCATATATTCCACGCTGTCGGCAATGATATCCCGGCTCGGCAGTGAATAGAGCATCCCATCGTGCCCCATCGCGATACCGTCATCGATGGCAATGGTATTAAATTCGGCAGCAAAGCATCCCAACTTCTCAATTTCAGCCTTCACCTGCTGACCTATCTCGTGCAAGTGCGTATGTCCGGGGACAAATTGCGTAAACGAGTTTACTATTGCAATAATGGGTTTTCCCATCATTTCTTTCTTCATGCCATTTGCCACCCAAAGGGCCCTTGCCCCAGCCATTCGGCGACCTTGTGTGCTATAAGAGCTTCGTAACTGATTTTTCATTTTATTCTATTGTCTAAAACGTCCTAACTTTCTTTTACTAAAAAAGCCTTTCTCATTCATGTGAGAAAGGCCTTCAAATATATCTTTATATGTACAACTACACATACACAACCTTTCTCACTCTCCCGGTGTAATCACCACGAAGCGAATAATATGCAGGACTGCCAGGTTATTTAGAGTAGTAACGTTCATATATCTTTTTTCTTTGTTGCTTTGATGAGTGCAAAGGTAAAGCGTTTTTCGTAACAAACAAATAAAATGAAGATTTTTTTTCTTATAAATTATTATTCGTAACCAAACAGGCTTTTAAATAATCATTTTATCACAAAGCCGTGCGTTTTCTTATTAAGACCTCCTGAATTTTCAAAAGGAACATATACTGTATACAGGCTGCTTTCTATCAATCTCTTGTTTAATGCGATAAAAATCATAATTGCTCTTATGATTAACTTTACAGCCATAAGCTTCCAAAGCCATCATTGCATATCCAATTTTAGCTTCTGAATTATCACCATCATATTTCAATACCAACAAGAACATGATTATTATATATAAAAAGGCAAACCTGAAAATCACACAAGTTACACCGGCCATAGAAAAACATATACCAAAGTCTATTAATATAAATAGAATAACCCGTCGGGATATGAATTAATTATTATATTTGATGAAGTTTGATTAAGATTCTTTGAGTATCAAACCATTAAGAAGAACTTGCATGAGAATGGGCAATGGATAAGAAATTGCTAACTTGTTTTGTTACACTATATTCCTCATGCTTTTCAAATAACTCTTTTCTAAGTGCAAAGATACGATTTTTTCTCCAATTATTAGTGTGTACTACTAAAAACTATCATATTTATAGTAGAGAAGGCGGTTAGTTGACCGCCTTCTCTCTTCAACGATTTATAGCACCTCGTTGACAAATGCCACAATCAACTTCTCCTAGGAAGTTTTCTGCAATGTGTCCTGACATATTCCCATATGCCTCTTCGGAAACGAGTATAATCTCGTACACTTACAGGTTTTAATCGTGATTTACATTGACATCTTGCCATATAAAATCTTTTTTATTAATAAATATCACGATAATTCAAAAAGTAAAGATTATTAAGAAAAAATATATCATTATTTCGTAGCCGAGTTCACCAAACCACAGGCAAAGGTAACTCGTGTTCTTTTCGTCCAAGCAAGGTCAAGCCCTGCGGGTGTCGTGGAAAAATCATCCTCGCCCCGTGGGGCTTTCTGTATTTTTCCACACAACCTTGCCCGACGAGAACACGACCTTTTAGAGCCTGTAGTTTGGGAACTCCGGCCCCGAATAGCCGGACTAACAAGAAATATATAATGTTATGTCACAAGCAGTATTAAACAACAGTCAAGCAACAGGTCATACCGACCTGCTATCAGGTATCTTGAAGGTACAAGTGAGAAACGAAGAGAAGATTACGGAGCAAGACCGTATCTATTGCCAGAATCAGCAGGACGAGCTGTATAAGACGCTCGACCAGATTGCCTGGTGGTACAACATCTTCAAGAGAGAAGCCGAGAAGTATGAAGGAAAAATCAAACTCAAGCACGAGCCGAACGGAAAGATTACCACAAGCAGCTATGACCTCCACTATCGGTACAATAACGATGAGAAGGATTATACCCATCACGAGTTTACTCCTTTCAAGAACATCAATGAGTTGGTTGATAGCCGTCACAGTGCTATCAGGAACTTCATCAGTCGCATCATCGGCTATTTCAACAACACATACAGCGTCTCTGTTGAAGCACCAAAGATTGATGAGAAGACTCTGCCGATAGACTTCCGCCCTGTATATAACACATATGTAGATGTGGTTATCGAACATCTCGGCGGCAAGAGTTTCCGAGATACTGCCGAGGAAGAACTTATCAAGCGATTCCTTGAAACGGTGAGACCATCTAACTGGAGTAAGGTAAAGCCCGAACTGAAGAAGGACAAAATCATCTTCCCCGATATTGTTACTTGGGACTCTTTCCATTACGAATGTTATAAGGATTATAGGTTCTCATACGAAACAGACCGTAAGGTTAGCCGCTTCTGTGAAGGTATTGCCTTTGGTGCAGACGATGTACTCTGTGGCAGTATCGAGATGATTATCGGTCTTGATACCCGAAATGTAGATATATCCAGATGGTACGACCTTACAACGACCAATGCCGTAAGTCTCAAATTTTATGGGAATACCCGTATCGATGTCAAGTTCAAGGACAGTGCTGCGGCAGAGAGTTGTTTCAAGCGACTGCGACTAAATGAGATCAAACTGAGAGACGAGAACTGATGACCACACGATATATATGACACTCCGTAGGTACTGCCTGCGGGGTGTCTTTCGTTTTTATCCACTTCAATCATTACAGCCATGTATGCCATCATACCACAACAGATACCGCAAGGCAAGCGTGCAGAGATCAACGAGAAGATTCTCTTTGCCATCAATTCCGGAAAGGATATGATTCCTGCGGAAAGTATATACAACTGCTATACAGGCATCGGAGGACTGCACAACCTCAAGCAGTCGGACTTCACCAGCTACCACGAGTATGCCGAGGCGAAAAAGGAGTTCGAGATGGGACAGTTCTTCACACCGCACGAGGTATGTCGGGATATGGTAGATGTGCTGTCGCCTACATCATCGGAGATGATTCTCGATATGTGTTGCGGTATGGGCAATTTCTTCAACCACCTGCCAAACCTGCACAATGCCTACGGCTTTGATATAGACAGCAAGGCGGTGGCTGTTGCAAGGTATCTCTATCCCGATTCACATATCGAGAAATGCGACATACAGCAATATCACTCCGAGCAACGCTTCGATGCCATCATCGGTAATCCTCCGTTCAATCTGAAGTTCGATTTCCGACTCTCACAGGAGTATTACATTGATAAAGCCTATCATCTGCTCAATCCCGCAGGCTTCCTGATGATCATCGTTCCAGCCTCCTTTATGCAGAACGAGTTCTGGGAGAAGAGCCGTGTAGGAAGAGTAAACGAGGACTTCTCCTTCATCGGACAGACAAGGTTAGCACCTCATGCCTTCTCATCGGTAGGTGTAGATAACTTCAACACCAAGATAATGGTCTTCCTGCGTCGCTCACAGCATATAGAGATGAATCCCTACAATGCCGAGGAGTTCGTCTCTATGGCAGAACTCAAGGAGAGAGTAAAGAAAGCCCGTGAGATGAAACACCGCCTGCGTCTTGACCTTATGCGTGAGACCAACCGCATAGACAAGGAGGAGTTGGAACACTTCGAGTACAAGCTCGCCAAGTATATGTACGAGTTGAAGGCTCATGAGAAACTCAACAAGCATATCGACAAGGCTGTGGCTCTTGTTACCAAGTTCCGTAATCAGAAGCCACCCGAAAATGCCACCAACGAGCAGATGAAGGAGTGGGAACGCAAGAAGCTGACCACCGCCAAAGTGCTGGCCACCATACGCAAGTATATCACCTCGCAGAATGTCGTGCCACGCAAGGAGGTGGCATTAGTAAAGACCTCCTACGGCTTCAAGCTCAAGCAGTATGCACCACGACTGCTTGACAAGGTGGAGCATAAGGCGGCAAGCATCAATGACCTCATATTGGATAGCACCGTACTACCTATGCCGGAGATAGCAACCGAAGATAATCTGCGACAGATACGCATCGCCAAAAGGCTTATCCGCCGTAAGCGTTGGCTCTACGATATACAGAATCAACCCTTCTCCGATATGGAAACGGACGATGCCCTTGCCGAGTATCTTGATAATGCCACCTTCATAAACAAGGATGGTGAGGTATGCGAGTTCACGCAGTTGCAGAAGCACGACTTGAACCTTGTACTTCAGAAGCGGTATGCTCTGCTTAACTGGCAGCAAGGCTCAGGCAAGACCGCAGCTGTATATCACAGAGCCAAATATCTGCTCAAATATGGCAAGGTACGCAATGTGGTGATACTTGCCCCTGCCATTGCCACCAATATGACCTGGACTCCGTTCCTCGCTATTAACAAGGAGCGATACAGGGTGATACGCACATACAAGGATCTTGAAGATGTGCCGAGAGGGATCTTCCTGCTGCTATCCACCTCTATGGTCGGCAAGCTCAAACGTGACCTTATGCGGTTTGTGAAACTCTCGTCAAGGAAACTATGCCTTGTATTTGATGAGTCGGACGAGATTACCAACCCATCATCACAACGTACAAAGCATATCCTGGCAGTATTCCGCAGGCTCAAATACAAGATTCTCGATACGGGAACAACCACCCGTAACAATATCGCAGAGCTATACAGCCAGTTTGAGTTGCTATATAACAACTCGGTCAATATGACCTGTTGGTGTAGCAGTATCTATCATGAGAATCGGGATAAGGAGATAGAGTGCGAAAGAAACCTCCACTGCGGAGAGCCATTCCCAGCTTTCAGAGGTCATGTGCTGTTCCGAGCCTGCCACTGTCCGGGCAAGGCAACGGTATTCGGCATAGAGAAGCAGAATCAGGATGTCTATAACAAGGATGAACTCTTCGACCTCATAGGCAAGACCATCATCACCCGTAAGTTCCGAGACTTCGCAGGCGAGAAATACAAGATACGGACACATACCGTAAGCCCCTCAAAGGGCGAACACGAAGTCTATCGTGTCATCATCGAGGAATTCTGCCGTATATGCGAACTCTACTACAACAGCACGGGTGACACGAAGAAGGATGCAGGACTGAGGCTTATGCGACAGATCAAGCTACTTATCAAGGCTTGTTCGATACCTCACCTCATATCGGGATACTACGGCGATGACTATCCGAGCAAGACACGATACATAGAATCATTGATACGCAAGATACCGGGCAAGGTAGCCATCGGCTGTACCACACTTGCCGCCTTTGACCTCTATGAGAGCTATATCCGTGAACGCTTTCCCGACAGACCGATATATGTCGTGAAGGGAGATGTAGCGTTCAAGAAGCGTCAAAGTATCGTGACGGAGTTCGACTCCACCATCAACGGCATACTGATATGCACTCAGCAGAGTCTGAGTAGTTCGGTAAACATACCCACCTGCAACGATGTGATACTGGAGTCACTGCAATGGAACATACCCAAGATGGAGCAGTTCTACTTCCGCTTCATACGCCTTGACTCCAAGGAGATGAAGGATGTGCATTATGTCACCTACGAGGACTCCGTTGAGCAGAACCTGATGGCATTGGTACTGACCAAAGAGCGTCTCAACGAGTTCATCAAGACTGGCGAAGTGAAGGAGCAGTCGGAAATCTTCGAGGAGTTCGATATCACAATGTCCGTAATAGACAGTCTGCTGATACGCTCAACGGACAGCGAGGGTAAGATACATATCAGCTGGGGAAGCCAGCGAGTAACAAGTTAAACAGAGAGTCTATGGAAAATATGGATTTGAACAATGCAGAGGTTGCCGTAACCACGCAGCACATTCTGGACGGGAAAGAGTACAAGGACTATTGGGTGCAGATGTCCGATTACAGCGATATGGGAGAATTCCTCTGTGCCTGCTCCGACCTCTTTCCCGAAGAAGAGGAACCGGAGTACAGGTATGCCAAATGGGAGAACATCCCCGACAGGCTGATAAACCGAGAGTGGATATGTCCCAACTTCTTCGAGATACGCGATGCCATGGAAAGGCTCGACGAGAACGAAAGGGAGTATTTCGTCACTTGGAGCGAACACTTCGGATATGACATCACAACCGATGATCCGCATATGATGGTATCGCACTATCAGGATATATACGGTAACACCATACAGGAGACCGAAGAGGAACTTGCAGACATATCCGAAGATACTCTGATATATACGGGCATATCGGGTAACTTCTGCGATATGCTTCCTCTTCAGTACGAGATATTCGATGATAACTACAACTAAAATAATGGATATATGGAAATCAGTTTCAAAGGACCGGTAATGCCGATTGACCCATACTCGCAGTTGGCATTTGTGGAGATACTCAACATCATACTCATTGCAAAGCATATTATGGATGTGAACAGGTATCTCATAGCAAGGAATGTAAACCCTCAGTTCGGCTCACTGTCGGGATATTTCCGATGGTCGTTTGCCGATGAGAGGTTCACGCTGTGGCAACGCACGGACTACAACTCCGATATGTGCTTCTCACACCGCATATTGGATATGCCGTTCTGTATGCTTGCAGCAAGAGATAAAGAGAATGATGAGAGAGTATTCAACTAACCATCAAAGAATATGGAAACGACAATCAAGGTATCCAACAGAGAGATAGCGATACGAGCCTTCGACCATCTGAGGCACGAGAGAAAGACCTACTCTGCACTGCGACTGGCTCACCACCTGCTGCACTATGACCGCATATCACTCGGCATAGGCGAAGTGGATTGGGAGATAGATATGGCTATCCAGAAATTCGGTGGCAATCCCCGGACAGGATACCGATATACGGCACATTTCAGTTTCAATGCAGAAACGGAGATGGAGAAAGAGAGATATGAAGATATATTCAACGGTAATAAGTAACCGAAGGGCGGCCACAAGGTCGCTCTTCGCATTTATAGACATATGTACGGGAAACAGAATCCTGCCGTACACAGGTAATGACAAATGAACGAAGCAAAGAAAACACTCACAATGGAGTTCATCGAAAGCATAATGGACGAGAAATACACCCTCGTATGGGTGGACTATCGGGAAAGTTTTGATGAGAACCGAGACTTATTGCAGAAATGTCTTGAAAAGCAAGGTTGCGAGGATCTGTGGTCAAAGGTCGAGGATTGGTATGAGGATGCCGAGGAGCAGGCGACACAGGAGATAATCAAGGGGCTGAAGAGCCACTGCATCGACTTCCACGACTTTGAGGAATTGGAAGTTGAAGCCTTCTTCGAGGAACACGATGATGAGATAAGGGACGAGATACGCGAGCGTGACGACTCCACAACGGTAAACGACCTTATCAAGAATACCAGAGATATTCCTGTACGGGTGGAGATGCTATCCAACTACGACTGCATCAACTCCTGTTGGTTGGAGTCGCAAGGCGGCTTCCGCTACAAGGAGAGTTACTTCGGGGATATGATAGATACTCTTCGCCTCAACCCTGCAAAGGTAAAAAAGGCATTGACAGAGAAAGGCTATACGGTATATGGCAGATTCCCGAACAAGAAGTATCGTGACGGCAAGGAGCAGGTATCCTACGAGGATTTCTGCCAAGAATTGGAGAACTCCTGCTGCGGAGCCAACCTGCTTACCTATATAGGTCTTGTAAACCTCCGCGACCTCTACGATGCCGACTTCAAAATCAAGGAAGTCATTATCCCCAAAGGTAACACCTGCGGACTGTTCAGCTCGATGTATGGTGGTGGCAGTCTGATAGAGATGGAACTCAAGAGCGATGTCAGAATCCGACTGGATAAGGCACGCAAGGACGGCTATGGCTTCCGCCTGCGACTTGACAATGAACGCTCCAAATATGATTACTCCATCAAGCATGTATATGGCGTATGCGATACCTTCTTTGGTAAGCAGGTAAGCATCGTTTCAGCAAACTAAATCAGTATTAACCATAAAAACATCAATGTATGAAGAAGATTGAAGTAAAGGTAAGATACCTCTTCGAGGGTACTTACACCGTAGCAGCAGATGACCGCAATGAAGCACGCACAATGGTAACAAGAGATTGCGGATTGGTATTGGGTGGAAACATTCACACCACACTTGATGATGACGATGTGGATTGGAAGTTCGATGTTCACCCCGATATGCAGATTCTATCCTACACAGAGAAAGAGAACGAAACAAAGCGTCTGAAGATGGACTTCTCCGACAGGATAGAGACACTCCGCAAGGATATCATAGATGCCATACGGCAGTTGCTCTACTCGCACGGATTGACAGAAATAACCTTTCCCGAAGAACAGGATGATCCTGTATGGGTGATATGGTTTGACAATAATGCTGACCCGTTTGAATGCAAGGTAACAGGTATTCAAGTGACGGACAACAGTATGACTGTTATAGCCCACGAGAAAGAAACCAACTTTGAGGCTACCTGCCATACTCCGTTTGAACTTGGAGCATCAAACATCGACTGGTTACAACAGATATATGATGCCGTATGGCAGCAGTTGGAAGAGAACGGAGATAATAACGCTTAATGATTACGACTATGAGATTAGACCCTGTAAATGCAGTATCGAGCTTCCACTACTATATGTGGAATGCCTGGGGCGAGGAAGAGTGCAAGATTACCTTCGGAGGTGCTTATAAACACTTCTGGGAGAAATGGAACTCCCTTGCAAGTAAATCAATACTCGGAGCGGCAGAACGATTCTATGCAGAACTCTCGGACAATAACCGTGAGATGCTGGTAAATCGTGCAGTGGCACTCTATGACGGCAAGGCTACAAGAGAGGAACCTCACGATGATGATGTATATGTTTGTGATGCTTGCGGTTCAAGAAAAATTGAGATTCAGGTTTGGGTAAATGCCAATACCAATGAGTATCTAAGTGATGTAGATGATGACGATACGGACTGTAAATGGTGTGCAGACTGTGAACAGAGTCAGAATTTCTGCACATTGAGCGACTACAAGCAGCGTATGGAAGACTGGTGGAAAGACCTCGACTTCATTACGATGAAGAGCATAACGGGATTACACGAGACTGACTACTCTTCGGAAGACGGCTCACAATCCTTTGTAGATGCCTGCAATGATTGGTGGAACGGTCAGGACTATGATACCCAGAGAGAACTCTATTTCAAATCACAATCTTAATACTTACTGCTATGGCTGAGAATGAAATCATCGAAAGAATATGTGGCTCGTGTAACTGCGATGAAGCGACAGCAAAGGAGTATCTGAATGATGAGATACGCCACCTCAGAGAGCTGCAAGAGGTGGAGGACTTGCAAGAGAGCGACATTGAACTCTCTTGCAGTGGTCTCGGCATTGAGTCCGAGTGTATGGAGTATTTCACTATGGTATTAACCTACTAACATCTACTACTATGGCTTACTTTAAGAATATACATTCATTGGCAGAACTCAAGAAAGAGTACCGCCGATTGGCATTGGAGAACCACCCCGACAAAGGTGGCAGTACAGAAGTGATGCAGCAGATCAATGTGGAGTTTGAACAGCTCCACGAGATTTGGAAGAACGATACTACCGTATCGGCAAATGCTTCAGGCTATGAGAACGACTACGCAGGAGCATCAGCGAAGGAGTATGCCGACTTCGTGTATAACGAATATCGTTGGAAAGGTCGCAACTATCAAGGACAGCACACCCCTGAGATTGTAGAACTGGTGCGTAACTGGATGAAGGAGACCTATCCTAAGTATAAGTTCTCGGTATCAAGGCACCACTACAACTCTATCCATATCTACCTTGTCAAAGCCGACTTCGAGGCATTCAAGAAGGATAAGGGCGTTGTGTTCCACCACGATGTGAACCATTATAACATTGATGGAGACCAAACGCTCACCGACAGAGCCAAGGAGGTTATGAAGAATGTCTGCGACTTTGTGATGTCATACAACTTTGATGACAGCGATCCGATGACCGACTACTTCTGCACGAACTTCTACCTTACATTGGGAGTTGGGACCTACAAGAAACCATACAAGGTAGAACTGCCAAAATTAGATTGTAAGGGCAAGAAACCCGATGTCTTCAAGCACCCCGAAGGTGCTGCACACAAGGCAATACGCCAGGCATTAGGCGGTGCATACTTCAGTTTCCACAATAGCCAGCGACTACAAGGCAAAATGGTGCTCGGTGAAGATTCATACGGGCATAGCGGCGACAAATACTTCTGGCCACTATTATACTCCAGTGCCAAGACTGCACAAAAACGAATGGATAAATTGGAGAAAGCCGGTATCCGCTGCAAACTCACAGGCTACAATGGCGGCTGCATTGAGTTCCTCGGCTACACTCCCGAAACGGAAGCCCTACTCGAAAAGGAGCGTCAAGATGTTATCATCGCACATCAGGCGTGGCTGGCAAAGCAGGTGAAAACAGCCTAAAAGAGAAGTCGGTTGTCCTTGATAACTCTTGGGCAACCGACTTGAATAGTTAAGTCCATTATTAGTATCTTATCTCTTTTAACTCTACTAAATCATTGTAGAGGCGTGTATGCATTTGCTTGGTTATTTCTCGATATGATTTCTGCTTTTCCTTTGGGAGCATCAGTGCTATTTGTTCACGCACTTCTCGCCAATTTGATAGAGCTGTTTCGTAGTAACGAAGCATCTCTGCTATCTTGTCAAAATCAAAGCGACCATCGGTACGTTCACGAGCAAAGTTATAATCTTTCTCTGCCCAGTCGGAAACCATCTCTTCGACAACCGTATCATTTGTTCGAGCCTTGAAGTAAGATAGTAGCTTCTCGAACTTCTTGGCAGAGATGGTTTTTGCATCACTACTAAATGGCTTCCAATCGTAAGACCAATAGATATCCCGTTCTATCTCAAGTTCTGCAAGGCGGTTCTTTGACCAAATCTCGAATGTGCCGTTCAAGTCCATTGATAGTGCTGAATATCCGGCGGCGGCATAGGTATAGAAGTACATAAGACCGTTTACGGCATTATTCAAATCAAACCACTCCGTAAACTCACGATAGTAAAGAACCCTCAACTGTACATCCCAATTGCTATCCTCATCATAGTCATCAATAAACTCTATAAGGCGGTAATAGGCATAGACAGCTTTGTAATGTTCGAGGATTGATTCCACATAACTTGCGGTATTCAACTCCGGCTGATTACCGGCATTGTAGATATTGATAAGTTCGCCTATTGCATTGGCGGCAGCATCAACAGAGCCTATCTTACGACCGAGGCGAGCGTTATACTCCTCAACACTCTCATTCATAGCCAACATCCAAGCCCAATCGTCATCGGCAGTCTTAATCAACTGTACCATCTGCATCATTCGGTTCATCAGCCAATATGCGTGAGGATCTTGCGACTGAAACTCGGTATCGTCCGAGAACCAGAAATGGCCTACGCTATCGGCAACTGCCAACATCTCCTGTTTTCTCTGCTCAATAGCCGTAGCATTGGCAGTATAATCACTGCCGACGCTATCGACATTGATGGTTGTGGTCTTCTCATTACCGCTTGCTGCATTTGTACAGCAAGATGTAAAGAAGAGTATTACCGCAATTGTATTTATAAGACATTTCATTGTTCCAACTTTATTTCTTGGATACCACATTGCCATTTGTATCTACCAAGTACCAATCGTAACTTTCCGGATCTTGTACCTCAAACAAATCCTTTGAGAGCATATTAATATCTGAATATAGTGCAAAAGTTATCGGCTTACCTGTTATGCGATTCATTATACCATAACGGTTCATAACCTCATATTTGGCATAATCGGCAAAAGCATATTGAATATCTCCACACTCGTTGTAACCAATCGGGTAATTTAGATAATATGTTCCATCAAACATAAATGGTTGAATTATATTACCATCAAAATCCACCTGCCACTTCCTGCCACCTTTGGTGAGGATAAAGCCATCAGACAACACATCTACATAACCATATTCTGCCGAATAAATAACATTGCCTCTTGAATCAAGAACACCGTGTTTACTGTTATCAACAATGATTCTGTAACCACTTTCGTGAGGAGCCCAGATTTCATCGTATGCAGGTTCAACAACCCACTTTCCGGTAGTGTCAATCAAGCCCAAGTCACCATCTTTATTCGTCATTATACAATATCCATCGTGGAATAGGTAGCCAAAGTTCCACATACGACATTTGTCGGAATACTCGAATCGGAATGGAATCACAACTTCATTCTTAGCATTGATAAAGCCTATTTTACCATCTTTCATTACAGCTGCAAGACCTTCTGAGAACACCCATGCCTTACGATAGTTGTTAGCCTCTGCATCGATCACAATTTCTCCATTCTTGATATTTATATAGCCACGCTTGTTTGGGATGGCATATACAGTCAATGAGTCATTGGCCGGACTATCAGCAACCCAATTCACTTTCGGCGTTGTATATTTGCCTGTACAGTAGTTATATACACGAACCTTATCGTCCCGGAAACCGTGAACCTCTACATTCTTTGACAGATAATTGTCTTTCCAATACCATCTGCCATACTCGCTATCATAGTAAGCATAAGCAATAAGTGCCACAAAACCTACCGGTATCAGAATGAAGATTGCTACAATCGAGCGACGGAGCCACTTCGAGCGCTTCTTCCACCAATTACGGATTGTACGCCAAGCAAGGCGACCTGCGGCAATCAAGGCCGTGAGTATCAAGGCTACCACACCGAGCAACGCTTGAAAAATTTGAGTCAGTCGTTTCATCGTTATTCTGTTTAATATGTTCTTTTTGCCAATACCTTCAGACGTTCTACCTCTTGCTCATCATACTCAAGCATACCTTTCTGTCCGAAATAATCATACATTCCCCAAAGTGCATTGGCATATTTGGGAATAAGCATACCATATGCGTCAGCCTTGTAGTAACAATCGATAGCCTTCTGAATATAGGAGAAGTCCTCACATTCACCATACTTCATGACATACGATTCTCCAAGTAACAGATTAAAGAACGGATATTTCTCCGCTATGCGAGTCAGGCACTCTTCTTGACCTGTTTTATCTTTAGCTTCATCATAGTATATTGCTTGAAATATTACAGCTAGTTCACTTCCTTCATCTTCTGCCTCACGAAAAATATTCATTGCCACAGTCGCCTCATCCATCGTAAAGGCTCTTTTTGCCGCATCAATAGCTTTAGCTTCAGCGGGAGCCGATTGTTTGAGTCGTTCCAATTTCGCTTCAACTTCCTCATTGAAGGATGGTGAATCCATAATCTCAAAAAGCAATCTGAAAGGATGCCCTTCATCAAATAGTTCTACAACATCCTCAATATCTCCACCTGTCTTTTGGCTGTAGGTAGCATACATACAAATCATGTTGAGCCAGCTTTTTTCAACACCATCGCCATCACGATAGCATAATGCCAATGAATTGTATGCCTCCACATCACCTTGTCTTGCCTGTTGAATTAGATTCTGTACTCTCTGATCAACCGCACGAGTCTTTATTTCTACATTAGGACTTTCCAAGTCCATAACACTATCATTGCACGATGTATGGAATACCAATAATGAAACCATACAGAGTATAGTAAATAGTCTATTCATATCTGTCGGATTAGAGGTTCGTATCACTTATCATCTTCATCGAAGAAATTCTCGTTGGCTTCTGCTGCACTGAAATCAGGTCTAGCCATACAACAATATAGACGTTCACGGCTTCTGTTCACTCGGTCTGTCATCATATGAGTTCCGGCAGATGTCGTCTCAAAGTTCATTACATTGGTGATGGAGATTGTTGCAGCAACAGCCTCTACATCCTGATTAGCACCAATATAGGCAAATACCCAACCTTTGACTTTGAGTTCATCGACCAGAGCCTTGATAGCTTTACCACTGTACTCCTTTGAGGAGTTCTCGCAACCGTCAGTTACGACCGTTACAAGCACCTTGTCATCCTCGGCAACTTTCTTACGAAGCGCATTCAGCGAAATACCCATTGCATCGTACAATGCGGTGCAACAATCTGGCTGATAGGTTTCTGCCGTAAGTTCTTTGATCTCATCCACAGGAACACACTCATAGACAGTCTTTACATCATCGTTAAAGGTTACAAGGCTCACATAATGCTCCTGGTCATCGTGCTTCTTTTGAGCCGAACGAATGGTTTGGATTGTTTCATTTACGCTGTCAATTGCCTCTTTTTTGATGCTCTGCATAGAGCCACTCTCATCAATGATAATGAGAGTGAAAATTCTTGTTTTCATAGATATATTCTGTTTATTCGTTAATGTTTTATGTTTTTTATTCCTCAACTCTTTCAGATAATTAGCGACATCTTTTATCGGGCGGAATGGTTCTACAATGACCAGATTAGTATCAATGATTGCATAAACTTCTTCTTCGTCATTGTCCTCCATCCCAAATCCATCGCTATCGGCAAAATATCGTCCATCTGGATACAACATCCAAGATATAGCACAAAGTCCGTCCTTAAATCCGTCCCATCGATTGATTCCTGCATAGCGTATAGCTTTTGCACGTGCATTGCCAATACCATTCTCGCACAACTTAACTATCGCGTCATAGTCAATATCATCGTCATTCACCAACAACTCGCCATCTGTAGTTGAAAGTTTGCGAATCTTACCGGTTAAAGTATTGGCTACATGCAATTCATAATTCCGCCAACCTTCGCCAAAGAAAAAAGCCATTCTATCACCTGCAAGAATGCCTTTTCGGTCTTTTAATTCTGGATAACCATACACGAATACATCGTTATCCCGCTGCTCAAATCTAATAGTTTCTTGTTCCATCATATTTTTCACTTTACTTGTTTTATGATATGAGATTTGATCATGTTGAATTCTATCGTGAGAGAAATAAAAATCCGTCAAATTTTCAATAAGGTTTTTGACGGATTTATAAGTATGCAAACTCGGGCGTATTTATGGACGACAATAATTCAATTCATCCCAAAACTCTTTAGGCAACCATACATTATTTAACAAAGAAGCATCTCTAAGCATTGGAGCAATTTGCGAAATTCGCCAACCTCCTAATCCGCAACCAATGCGAGTTACCAAGAAATGCTGTTCTGGATGTCCCATTGCGTATTTTGCAAATCTGTCAACAGCAGCTTTCATATCAGTTAATCCTACTCCAGCAGTTGCTATTGCGTATGATCTTCCTTGAGGACCTTCTCCTTGTCCGAATACTGCTCCGAAATTCTCTAATGCGAAAGCGGCTGCACCTTCCCAATGTCTGCCAGAACGACGACAACCAAATACAAAAATCTCATTCTCTTTTAGAGATGTTATAAAATCAGGGGTTATACGATTTTCCATAGCTGTGTATTTTAGTGTTTCTTTAATGCATCTGCTGCCCAACGAAGATACATTGCCGCTTTATCATCAGCATCTGAAGCGTATCTTAATTGTGTCTTATACTTATCAATCGCATCTTCTGCATATCGAGTTTGAGTCTTGGCACGATTTATATCTCCACGTTTTGTATAATAAGCCGCTGCTCTCTGATAACCTTCTGCCTTTTTAAGATAATAGGAAGCTTCCCTTCGGTAACCTTTAGCCTTCTTTTGGTAATACTCAGCCTCACGTTGGTAACTTTGTGCTTTCTTGATGTAATAATCACTTTGGGCAAAGGAGATTGTAACTAAACCCAAAAACATTGTAATAAATAATAGTATTTGTCTCATAACTTGTACTTTTACATTATGAGTAAAACAAACGGCAAAATCTATCATTGAGATTTTGCCGTTGCTTGATTGCTAGAAATTGTCTTTTATTTGTGGTATTTTTTATGATGCCCACAACGCTTACAATATGATTTTTCCCATTCTTTTCCATTGGTCTTTGGAGAGAATCCAGAGCAATCACAACCTACAGTGTAAGTACAATGTTTACCTTGACATGAAACATGTGTATGTACAGGTATTTCAGATTCTGTTACGTTTTCGCTGTGTGATGTGAATGAACTTAAACCTACAATGGTGATTGCAGCTGCAAAAATCGAGAATCCTGCAAGTATAATTTTCGTTCTCATAACTCTATACCCTAATATGTGTCGGGCACAACCTTTATGTTATAAAAATACAGTTAATAAAATGAGAGGAAGAATAAAACTTATCTATCAATACTATAATATTATTTTATACTTTCAGGTGTTGAATCATCATTGTTCTCTGGTGGATATTCGATTCCCATAATCTTTGCGAATTTTACGATTATATTATCTATGATTTGCATTTTTATAGTTAGACCATTATCTCTTGCTGTTTTAATCAATTTATCAGCCAATTCTCTATGAGATATTCTCCAAGTTAAAAAACTTGCCTCGAACACGAAGTCTGCACCAGCTAAGAGTGTACAAAATTCTAATGCTAATTGATATATATCTATTGAATGAAGATCCCCATTCTCAATTTCTTCAGCGAAATAATCTCCTAACATCTCAATTGTTTCTTTTTTTTGTTGCTCTGATAATTTCATATATAAATTATTTAAAGTTATAATTATTATCTAAAATATAATTGTAAAACATACAGTCTTTCATATTCCCGCCACCATTAGGGAGATAACTTTTATACTCTCTAGTTCGCAATATCTTATATTCACATTTTGTAAGAATCTCAATAAAATTTTCAAATGAATCACAAGCCTGTGAAGCTCTAATACAACCATATTGGCTAAAAGGACATCTCCAAACACCTTTATTAAGGTATTTATTTATGGTTGCAGACGAAAAAAGGCGATTAACTATTTCCCTCAATGCTCCTTTATTGTTATTCATTATAATTGATATCTTATCTGCGCTTGTTTCCTCCAAAGAATAAGTTTGATATTTTACAATATCTCCAAAAAATGAAGAATAACAATCAATTAATCCCGCTGATGAGTAGATGAAATTTCCTATAAATTGATTGAAAATAAAACCTTTACTATTATTTATTATTACAGGGAGTCCTAATGAAGAAATAACATCGAGAGGTTGTTTTTGTATAAAGCGTTTAAAATCCTTGTGTTTGTGGTATAATGCCGTTAGTTGAAAATTAACAATAACTTCTTTTGATTCCTCAGCTCGTTTATACAGAAAATAGGAAATGGAATTATATGTTTCTTCAAATGAAAGCCAACCATAGATATTTGATACCCAATCATGAAATGTTTTGAAGAAATCCTCACCTTTAACAGCCTCAGGATAACCATTATTTTCTCTAATAGCCTTTATTATTAAATAAAACCTATGTACCGGAGAAAATTCCTCAATATTTCTTTGGTGATCATAAACCTCAGTCATTATATGACTTAGACTAGGGATATTTAATGCCGTTTCAAATATAAGTCTATAAGCAGAATGTATATTTATTGCAGGTGATTCTCTATAATTTCTAGGGATATAATTTTCGCAATAATTTAAATACGCTTGATTGTCCTTATTGTCTAATCCCAATAGCAATAATAAGTTAATGACTTGATAAGGTTTATTCCATTCTATATCATACTTTAAATTGTTCACAACATAACTATTGTTTCTAAATATAACAGGATAGACTTTGTTCCTTTTAACAATTTCATGCAAAAGACTTTCATTATGAGAATTACAATACAAAAATGAATCCCAATATGCTTTATGATAAGCATATGTTTCCAAAATATAATCTACGGATAGTGGATTTTCAGTAAATAGCGATTCATGTATACTATTATATGAATATGGATTTGTTATAGGTTTACAGTGCTTCCGTACAAAAATAAAATCATATATTTCATAAAGTTTATCAATAACGTGTAATACATTATCTTCTTCTTGAGATAAAGTCAATTGATGGTTGTATTCATAATTATTCTTTTGATTTAATGGAAATCTAATGGCTGGAACTCTTGAGAGTTCTTTGCTATATGCTGCAATATAATCTAATAATGTACCCTGAACGATGCAAGCATTAATAGATAAGTCTTGCATATAATGATTTACTTCATGATTCAATGTTATGGCATTGTCTATAGATTCGACATCATTGCCAGAAGTAAGTGATGTTAAAGTTGCATATAGAGACTTCCCGTCTCCATAAATTTCATTATCTGACAATGTGTTTTTATGATCTTCTATGTAGAAACAATTTTTTTTGTAAGAAAAACTATATGCCATATTATATCTTTAAATATACCAACATGAATACAATATTTACTCAATAATGATTATTGACATTCCATATACATCATAAATACCATCTTTTGCATGGAGCTTATAATCCATTTCGATATGGTATGATTTATCTTGTTCTACTTCAAATTCAAAAGGGGTTGAGATGATTCCTGATGGAGCATAGGCTGTAAGTTTATGCTTACCTGGTGAAGTTTTACGTTTCAATGTATATCCTTTTATAAAATTTCCTATACCGATTTCTTTGTCATCAAGAAGCAACTTGTAAGATCCATCAAAATATGGAAGTTTATGTTTCCGTTTGTCAAGATGAATTTCCAATTCAACCGATGTTTCTAAAAGTCGTTGTTGGGTATATATTACAAATCCCTGTCGAAGCCATTGGGCGAATTGAAGTGCGGGGCATAGTTGCTGTACTTCTCTTCTATATTCATTTAATGATAATGCGGATTGCTGAACATTTTTAGAGGCAATCATATTGCTTGGTTCCAACTTTCCTAATCGTTCCACTCGCTTTACGACCTCTTCTGAGAGTAAACGGCGTGCTGGTCGGGAGTAATTTCCGACAAAATACAATGCTAAATATTGATTATCAACCCGAATATTTTGCGATTGTAGTTGTTGCATACCCCATTGAACAACATCATAATTATATCGAATACACGCAGCATGGAGTAATGCTCTTTGTAATGTAGATGCTCCTACATATTTAATAGCCACATCATCGGCATCATATTCCATTTGTTTGGCAAGTTGAGAATATGCCTTGTTAATGCGATTACAAATCCATATGGCAAAATAGGTGAACAGCAATAACTGCAACTTCATCTGTGTCTCCCAAGTTCCTTGTTTCTTTAATTCCTTGATTGAAACAAAAGATTTAGAAAACTGACCAATCGTGTAAACCGAGATTGAGTTCTTCATCTCTTCTTGAACATAGTGCCCAAACTCATGGTAGAGCATCGCTCGTATTTCGTCATCATCCATCTGTGTCAAGAACCCTAAACCGACCACAAGATTCCTATTCGGTTCAAAGAGTATATTTCGCAATTGTGGCTGAATGAATACCGCAGCTGTCGCATCGGGACAAATATAGACCTTGCGAATAGGTGATAGATTCAGAGAAGTTGTAACCTCGTTTATAATAGCGAACAGTGCAGGATATTCCTGTTCTGTTATTGGTCGGAATGTCTTAGGTAAAGAGGTCTTGAAACGAAATGATTTTACCATTTCCCATAGCAATAAACCTCCGGCCAAAGATATAATCGTAAGTTGAACCGGTAGTTCATGGTCATTATGATAACGGATTACATAGTATCCAAACCATAAAGAAGCCAAAGCAACCATTACAAAACAACAACAGCCGATTATGTAAATCATAACCGACTTATTGATACTTTGCTTTAATTCTTCGACTTTACGACTCATTATTCATCATCTTCTTCTATTTCCTCATCTGCTGTTTCATCAGCATTACTATCACCTAAGAATCCAGCCATAGCTAATGGCTCATACATTGGTCGTATTGAAGCTGCTGCTACATTATTCCATGAAGGGAGTGAGATAACATTGTCCGCTGGAAACTCATCAAGAGCCTTACGAGATACATTTAATACCTCAAGCGTATCAATATCCATAGCCGCATCAACTATTGCCGATTCTTTATCTGAAAGCATACCTTCAAGATATGCAGCTAATTCCTCATCTGATATTTTATTGAACTGTTTCATAAGCCTCAACTTTTTCATTAAACAATGTTGTTGCTCGTAAAGCAACCATAAAACACTCTTCAAAGACTGCATCTGACATGTTGAACAATACAGCCTTACGCTCCTTCGAGTTTGCTTTACCATCAAGCACTCGACCTAGCAGTTCGAAGTTACTTATTTGAATTGTATTATTTTCCATATCCTATTGCAACCATCTGTTTCTGTAAACCTTTTCTCACCCGATTATAACGAGTGTAAACATATCCGGCAAATTGAGCATCGGTTTTAGCTTCCGTACTCAAACTTTCATCTTCTGCCATTAAGAGTTTAGCCTCGTCAAGAATATCTCCAGGTTTCTCCCCATCAATAAGAATACGTTGAACCAAGAATCTATCAAAAGGTTGCAATCTTCTAATAATCTTATTGAGATCTTCCATGAAGAAAGCATCTCCATTTCTATCATCTTGTAAATTCTTAATAAGGGCAATGTTCTCATCTAATGGCAGTAATTCTTTGTCTCGTTTATGTTGGAAATATCGAGAGGCGATAATTGTCACATATGAATTTAACGAGCAAGTGTATTTGAATATCCTCAACTTATGCCAGTCATCAGCCGAGAGGAACTCATAGAATTCCCCTATAAGTTCCTCTGGCGTATGTTTGTATTGGCAAAAGTACTGCCCTATATATATCAACATCGGCTTGCACCGCACAAAGAAGAAATCCTTTATTGTGCGATGGTCGCCAATGATGAGATTATTTACAATCTGTTGATCTGTCATATATTGAAAAAAGTTTTGAGGATTAATTAACCGAAAAATATTCGTAACTAGAGGTTGTCAATGTATTTCCTCTATTATCTTGTATTTGTATATAGAATTTATTATCCCCCTTACGCATTACTCCATATGGGATTTCCAGAACATAATCACTCCAATTTGAATTTTCATAAGTAGCCGTACCTGTATTTTGAACAGTAACCTGTCCGTTAGGAGCCCTAAACTGATTATTGGATGTTGTCAATTTATCTCCATCCTCATCAAAGAAAAATGCACAAACTCGAATAGTCTTACCTTTCATATTATTAACATCAAAGTCAATATGAATACGCATTACATTGTATGTATAAGGAACTTGCTGCCATCCCCAAGGCCCCATAACGCTGTTATATCCTGTTCGCCTTATATTATGCTCAACCCTTATGCTATTAACTTCTGCCGACGGTCCTCCAGTCTGTGTGATATTAATGCGAACATCTTTATCACCTGCCACAACAGTAAAGTAATCAGTTCTTTCATCTCCACTATTATTCTCATCAACTCTTAATGTAATAGTATTACCGGAGATATTTGTATGAGCCCATGATGCTGTGCCGACACCAATTCGCCATTCACCATTAGTACTTACAGTAATCGAGCGACGACCTCCGGCCTTACCAAAGGAAACATTCTCCGTTGACACAGAAAGTCTAGTTGCAGGCTTGCCATCTTGAGAAATGTTAATTCTTTTTTCTTTTGAACCAGACTTTATGACAAAATAGTCTGTACGAGAGCTTGAACTAGTGTTCTCATCAATTCTTAATGTGATAGTATTTCCACTAATGCTTGTATGTCCCCATCCTGCGGTTCCTGTGCTAATTTGCCACTCTCCGTCAGTAGATACTGTAATTGTTCGACTGCCGCCAGTATATGAGAATGATACATTTTCAGTTGAAACGCTTAAACGAGTTGCAGATTTACCAGCTTGTGAGATATTTATCCGTTCTGTATACGTTCCCGACTTAATGACAAAATAGTCCGTGCGCTTTATCCCTGGGTTCTCATCTACACTTAATAAAATAGAATTACCATTAATGCTAGCATGAGCCCATGATTCTGGTTGAGTACTTATCTGACACTCTCCATCAGTATATATCTCTATAGTTCTACTACCACCATTAGCACTAAACTCTACATCAGAAGTAGATACATCTAAACGGGTAGCCAATTTACCTGCCTGTGTAATATCCAACCTTAATGTTTTTGTTCCTGATTTAAGAATGAGGTAACTATTACGGGCAGTTCCGGAATTTTCATCACATTCCAAATTTAGAGTCTTGCCATTAATTGATGTAGATACCCACGATGCAGGAGCTGCGCTAACTACAAAGATTCCGTCTGTGTTTATTGAGATAGCCGATTTCCCTCCATTTGCACTTAAATAAACATCATCATTTGAAACGCTTAAATGCGAAGCATAGCCTGTTTCTTGCGAAACAGTTATTGTTTCTTGCTTTCTATCTGACAATTCATTGCCAAAGAACGATGAATGTGCTGAAATTGTAATGGTTGCACTTCTTTCTTTTTGGGAATTAGTATTTGCAAATATGTGCAACGTCTTTCCAGAAACTCGACAATCAATCCAATCTTCAGATGAAGAAGCAGAGATGCTTGAACTAATTGCATCTGTTGATAGTTCGATTTCAATAGAAGTACCTTCATTGGGAATTGATAAAGATCCTTCTACTTGTAAATATGTTACTGGAGTGTAATTTGACCAACAGTACCATACAATTCCAAGCAACAAAATAATAAGAAGAATTATTCCCCCACTATTTTTGCGTTTAATCTTCCTTTTATGAATGAGCCCATTTTCAGCATTCTCTTCATTACTTAAAGCTCGCTTTAAGTAATGATTCTTTTCAGAAGACAGAGGATTCTCTCTAATGTTTTTTGTCATAACAGACTCAAGAAAATAATCAATGCAACAAATATGACAATACCAATTATAATTCCACAACCATTATTGTCATTTTCATCATTTTTAGGAGTGACTTCTTTGTGTATATCTTTTTGTCTTTCCTGTTCTAAGAATAATTGTTCTGGAATTACTATGTTGTTATCATATGGGCAATTATTTAAATTAGTGATTGTATGCCCATTCATAACATATGTATTATTTTGTAATAGCCTAATTTTTTGTTCAACACTCATCCTTGTTGAATCATAGATTATTACGTCGTTTTCCTGTATTTCAATTTTTCTTTTACATACTTGGCATACGTATGAACCTAATAGATGAGGTGTTCTAACTATACCTACAGATTTCGCAGCCTCATATAGACTTTTCCCCCATTCCTCTGCTGTCGGACGTAGAGATATATTGCGAGAAAAAGTTCTTACAAACAATTCCTGAATTTTCTCTGGTAAATTCTTAAAGTTATTATGTATTGGAGGGTATCCCTGAATTTGATTTTTATTTTCCCCAAATGGAAAAAGATATTTAGTTATATTACTATAAATCTCATTCGTGGCATTTTCAGCCAAATTACAAGGAGTTACTACATAAGGATGTAAACCAATTAATACTTGATAAAATATTACACCTAAAGCAAAATCATCCCAAGAGGAATTTTGTTTTTCATCCTTATTGGGTGCAATATAATATTCTGGTGGTATATAGTTTGGTGTTGCAGCTGTTCCTGCATATAGTAATTTATTTTGATCCGAGATTTGAACCGAATCCATATCTACAATTGTAACTTTACCATCATACGTGATTAATATGTTTTCTGGTTTTAAATCTTTTAATACATATTTTTTCGTTGAATGAAGTATGTGAATTGGTACTGCAATATTACAAAGTAACTTTAATCTAGATAGAGTGGAGTTTTGGCTAAAGTCACGACTATATCTATAATGCCAATATTCGTTAAGTTTTTTGCTTACTTTGATTGTGGTAAGCATAACTAATTGTTTACTATCGTCGAAGGCAAGCGGCATAATAAATCCAATAAATCCTCCGTTTGCGTCAGTTATATACTCAATTGGCCATCCAAGCATAAAATTGTTATTTCTAACAATGCTTGGAGGGTTATTAACCATATACTTAATCTTCTCAGCTTGAAGAGAAGTCCTCTTCTTTAAATAATAAATTTTAGCACAGCAATTACGGAATCTTTCTGAAGACTCCGTAATTGCATGTATCTCACCCTCTCCTCCAGAAGATAGGGCTTTATCATTTAATACAATCCTTTCTTTATGCTCTGTGTAAACTATCATATCTTAATTACTATAAAGAGTGACCTTTACTATAACTCCTTATTAGTTGTATGATGCTCCAAGGCAAAATTATAATAGGCCATAAGAGATTTGATAACAATATATTATAAGTAAATCCCTTTATTAATATATGTTTTCTCATACAATGAGGGCAACATGTATATTCTATATTCTGCCAACTGATATAACACCATAAGAACAGCCATATATGAGGCAGCGTAAAGCTCTTTATAGAATCTGTCAGCTGACCACATTCTGGACACCTAATCATATTATTAGGAATCGGTGGGTGCGGTTGTGGTGTTGGTTGGGGGTTAGGCGTAGGCGTAGGCTTCGGTTTCGGAGCTGGTCTAGGTTGTGGTTTAGGTTTAGGTATCGGCGTTTTTTCTGCTTCTACTACAATATCATGAATTGTTTTTCCCCATTCTTCCGCACTTGGTCTATTATTATAATCTAAAGAGAATGTTCTCAAAAATAACCGTTGAACAGGTGGGGGTAATACCGTGAATTTCTTGTGTAAGTCTGGATACGATTTTATTTTATTGGTGTTCGCACCAAAAGGGAACAAGTCATTAGATATGTTTTGAAAAATCTCATTAGTATCAGATGCGCTAGACACATAAGGTGTTACCACATATGGGTGTAATCCAAATAGTAGTTGATAGAAAACTACGCCTAAAGCAAATCGATCCCAAGAAACCGTTAAAATGTCCTCTTTATTCTTTCCTATACCTTGTTTATATAATTCTGGTGGAATATAGTTGGCAGTTGCAGCAGTTCCGGGATATAGTAATTTGCCATTTTCTGATATTTGAACAGAATCCATATCAACAATTGTAACCTTGCCATCATGTGTAATTAAGACGTTCTCAGGCTTAAAATCCTTTAGGACATATCGTTTTGTTGAATGGAGCAGATGAATGGGTATTGATATATTACATATCAACTTTAATCTAGAGATAAGTGAATATTTACCGTTTCCTCTATCATATCGTACGAACCACTCGTCTGGTAACTTCTTATTGAGTTTTGGAGCGACTAAATTCACTAATTGTTTACTGTCAGGAAAGGCTAAAGGCATCAAGAAACCTAAGAATCCACCATTTTTGTCAGTAATATATTCAACAGGCCATCCGATTAAGAATCCATCTCCCTTCACTTTGGCAGGAGGATTATTAACCATATATTTAATCTTCCCTGCTTGTTGGGTAGTCCTCTTTTGCTGATAGTATATTTTTGCACACGTTCCTTTATATTGGGCAGGACTTGATATAATTTCACGAACTTCGCCCTCGCCTCCAGAGGCAAGGGGAGAGTCCGAAATTTTTATCAATTCGTGTTTTGAAGTATATATATCCATTATTATATTAAGATATTGTTCCCAAAATCATTGTTTTGTCATCTGTCTCTTTGATAAATGACTTATTGCCTTTATCAAGGTAGTTACTCCATTTTTCACTTCTGTCAATAAATGGCAACTGTTCTTTTCTATGTTCCTTCAATGTTTCAATTAAAGGATTGAAAAAACCAACATGAGGTGTGTTAGGATCATAATAAATTCCCTTATCTGCATCATATAGATTACAATCCCAAGAAGTATGTTCACATCCATCACTCATTAGGACGAATGATTTCGCACTTTCTCTTATAACCCTTGTTTCTGGAACAGAAACTCCTGACATTTCATAGAACGGAATATTCCAAAAGTCTGAAGTAATGAAAATAGTTTGGTTAGCTTCCTCTCCCTTATGAGGAGTAATTAATGAATGCCAAGTTCCCGATTTATCTTGATAACCGGCTCTACCATCACCAATATGAGCAACTAATAATCCCATCGGAGTGTGAACAACAATAATTACTGTAGCTGCAAAAGATTCCAACTTAGCTTGCTTTTCTTCAGCAAATTTTTGCATATCATCTCTAACTGCTTTTAATGCTTTAAAAGCAGCCTTGGACCATGTTATATCATCAGGAAGAATATTATTTTTATACCATGATGAAGCAAGAATCAATTGCTCAAAATAAGCCTTAGCACGAGTTACTACTATCTTAGATCCAACATGTGAATGTTTAGCAGACCCAGCACCATCAGAAGTTATTGCAATACCCCAACCATTACCTAAACTTGCATATGAATTACTATCCTGACATGGCATATTTGATTCAATATGCCCTCTACCTATAACAGATGCTCCAACAATAATCCACTCATTATTTTCAATTGCAAATTTTTCGCTTTGGAGTTGTGGACGTGATTCTGTAACAGGTTGTGGAACGGGATTAGGTACAGGATTTGGTTTAGGGCTAGGAACTGGGCTTGGTTCAGGAATGGTTCCACCATTCGTTGCTCGATTGTTATGTTTGTTCACATTACTTCTTCTTGGTAATAACAAAATAAATTGGGATAATATATTATTCCCTTTTTTATGCAAATGGTATACATAAGCACCTAACAGCATTAAAATGATTAAGATAATTATCCAAGAATTTGAGAAACCCTCATCGTCGGGATTTATTCCCTTCAGTTTTGCGATTTCACTTTTTAAATTTTTATTTTCAGCTTTTAATTCTGCTATTTCTTCTTCTAATACTTTATTTTGCTTTTTTAATTCTTTGTTTTCTTCTTCTGGAGTTTTCCTACTATCATTGCTTGGATCTTGAAGAAGATTATTTTCAGCTGATGCTTCTGGGTTTAATAATATAACAAAACGTCCATTAGGATATTGCTCCAGATATGAAGCATTATCGTTATTAAAAGCAATGCACTCCTGTGTTAAGTTCTCAATATCAATTAAGAATGATTTGTAATCTTCTGTTATACTATTTCTTTTGTTCCTGTATAAGAAAACCAAGTTATTGATAAATAGAGAATCCGATAAAATCAATGTTTGTGAATAACTTTCTATTTCTGTTCCAAATAATGGTTTTGCAGAATTTACAATAGTACCATAAAGGCCTGATTTTTGATCAAGGGAGTTCCTGAATGCTGTAACAGAGGTAACATTTAGTTTTTTCAATGCATCTTTATCGGTGAAATTACAATATTCACAAGCTTTGAGAACCATCTCTTTCCTGATTGCGCCATAATGCTCAACCAAATTCTCCTCTGTAAGCGTTTTCTGAGCATAAGTATGTGTTATGCTCAGAAATAACAATGATATAATTAATGAGGTCTTTTTCATATCCTAAATAGTAAATGAGTCCATCCAACTTGCGGCACCTTCTGATAGATCAACAGCTGAACCTTCTTCTGACGATACAACTGTACCCATACTAGCACTTAGCCATTTAAAGAAAGAACCGAATTTCGTACCTTTCAACTTCATTGCAGGAATTTGTCCTTGAATACTTTGGAGTACTTGCATGTTGGCATTATCAACGCCAATAGGAAGAAATACATATTTCTTCTCTAATGTATCTTTTTTAATTTTGCCAGCTAAAGCAGATACATCCTGACCTTCATTCGGCTCTCCATCAGTAATGAGGATAATCCAAGGACGATAATAAGGTTGACCTGTAGATTTATACCATTTCTTTCTATTATTAACGATATCGATTGCTTCATCAACAGCATCAACTAAGGCTGTATCACCATCAGCCATTAGTTCTGGTAGCTGAATATCAGAAATTAGAGACGGAGACTGAATAACATTAACACTATCACCAAAAGTAACAACAGCAAGTTCAAGTCTTTGGCTTGTGGTCTCATCATTTTCAATATCAGTATAGAATGACTGTAAACCCTCAACAAGGTTATCCAATTTAGAAATGCCTCCTGTTACAATGTTATAATTTTTGCCATCTACATAAATTGTTTGACCTGTTGCTACCGCTGTAGAATCATCTACAATTTCATTCATTGAACCTGAAAGATCCAATACTAATACGCATAAACATTTCTGCTCGTAGTTTTCCGCTACTTCAGAAGAAAAATCATTCTTTGCCATATTTGTTATTTATTTGATTTATTCATTATTAAATAGTGAACGCAGACATCCAGTCTTCTGCGCCTTGCGAGATATCTACCTTTTCTCCTGCTTCTGCATTGACAATAGTTCCCATACTAGCACTGAGCCATTTAAAGAAAGAACTGAATTTTGTTCCCTGTAGCTTCATTGGTTTGATATCGCCTTGAATCTTGGAAAGAACATTCATATTTGCACCCTCAACTCCGATAGGCAGGAAAGCATAACGCTTATTTTGTGTATCTTGCTTTATTCTCTCTGAAAGCTTATCGACATTCTGATCGTCATCAGGTTCACCGTCTGTCATTAAAATAATCCAAGGGCGGTAATATGTCTGGTTTGTAGATTTGTACCAGTTCTTCCTTTCATCAACCAAATCTATGGCCTGATTAACAGCAGAAACAAGAACTGTTGAACCTTCTGCAGTTAACTTCGGCATAGTGAAGTTCTCAACCAATTTAGGAGTTTGGATAGTCTTAGCAAAACTTCCAAAGGTAATTATAGACACTTCTAGTCTTTGACTAGTTGTTTCATCTGCAGAGATTTCATTATAGAAATCCTGCAATCCTTTATTTAGTTCATCAATACGTTTTCCACGCATTGAGCCTGAAACATCCAACACTAAAACACATAAGCATTTCTGTTCGTAGTTTTCCGCTACTTCAGAAGAAAAATCATTCTTTGCCATAGGATTATATTATTTGTTATTTAATCTTTTATGATTGAGCATATACTTGTTTCTATTTTCTTCAATTGGCTGATATAATCATCAATCAATCTTTTTTGATTACTTATTTTCTGTTTTTCCTGATAAGCATTTAAAATAGGAAAAGAAGCTAACATAGGCGTCAATGTTGCGATAATTTTTATGGTTTTTGAGGCATCAAAATAATTACTCAGCCCAAAACCGATAGCAGCACCGGCGATAGACAATAGGTATTTGGTACTATTTGACATAATTTTAGCTTCTTCTTTTGTTCCAAACTTTAAATCATTGGTTAGAATATTCGAAATGCATTGTCCCTCATTAATATGAGTATTACAATACTTATTAAGCCAAGACCCTTTGACATCAGATGAAGAAAACCAGTAACAAGCAAGTTCGCTTAAAATGAGATTTGCCAAGGGTAAGGATAGCTCCTGAGTTCTGGCCGTAGTCAATAGTTTACCTCTTAATTCAGATAAAAAAATGTTCCAATTCTGTAAAAAAAGTTCTCGGTTTGTCATTATATGTCATTTTTTAATGAGATTATCTTATTTGAAATATCATTTAATTTTTTTCTTCGTATTTCTATTTCCTGACAATCAGAATCAAGTGCATTAATTCTTTTCTGAACTTCAGCTTTTTTCATTAACTGCTCTTTTATCTTTTTCTCTACATCTTTTTTATATTGAGTCTCATACCGATTAATTTCTATCACGATTTGGTTTTCTAATGTTTTTATATAATCATTAAAAGTACGCTCTAAATCACCAGCAATGGAATTAAAATAACTAATAAGAGGAGTTCTTATCTTTTCGACTAATCCTTTTTTTACTGTTTCCGTATCTGGAGCCATTTGACTACCAGCAAACATACCTGCTAAAAATCCAATAGCTGTTCCTATTCCAGGACATATTGCAGTTCCTAAAGCAGCTCCACCAAAGGCACCAACCCCAAAAGCCTTATTCTCACTTGATAATTGTTCGCTAACATAGTTCTTTACTACCGATAAATTCGCTGTATTTACAGCCTGAGGGGTTGGAACCTTAGATGTAGTATTAAATGTAACTTTGAGAATACTAAAATCTTTAAAGTGATTTTCAAAATCCTTTTGAAATAATTTCAGTGATTTAAAAAACAAATTTTGTGGCTTGCACAAAATACTCTTTTGACTGTTCAAAATATCTTGTGCGAGCAGCTCGCAATCAGAAATAATATCATTGTTAATATAATTCGACAAATCGTCAAGTGTAGCCTTTGATAAAATAATTCCTATTATTTGATTTGTTGCCTCATCTGCTTTCACATAAAATGAATCAATAGTGGATGATTTTATTTTTTGAACAGATGATATAAATGAGTTAGTACATTTCTTTTTTTGATTACTAACAAAAGTTGTCAAATCAATTTGTCTACTGTTTTCAAGTATAATAAGTTCGTTATTATAATCAACTCTTATTGCTTCTATTTTCTTAGAGATTAAGATAAACAAATCATTTAGGAAGAATAACAATTTTTGAGTTTGAGCCTTTATCTTTTGTCTACCCATATACTCAATGATACCTTTCTCCGATTTTAAAGAAAGATCCAACAACTCCTTATCTTCCATTTCAAAAGTTGATGGGGCAAAAGAATTTATAACAAGAGGTGCTATGTATGGAAATACGACAATATCATCTCTGTCTAAAAATGACTCCAATTTTTTTTGGATATAAGTCATCATCATATGACGCTCATTTTTAGCAATAAGATCTAATTTGGTTACGACAAATGCGCACTGGTGAAGCACTCCTTTTAAATGAGTCTCTATAAAATCAAGTAGAGTTTCAGGTAATGGTTTTGTGGCATCCACCAAAACTATAGATAAATCTGAAATATTTCTTAATGCATTTTTTGTAACCTCTTCATGCCATTTTTCTGTAGCATTAGTTCCGGGAGTATCTATAATTCTAATACCAGAGTGTAGATTAGATGATGGTAATCCTATTCTAACTGCTTTTAATACTTTTGCAATACTTTCCTTTGTTGTTACACCTGCAATTCCTTTTTTAAGTTCGTCAATATTGGGAAATTCTTTCACTGCTTTTTTCCCATTAATATGATGTAAACATATTGCAAATGAGGGACAAAAATCTATGATAGTATTAGCTAAGGTAGTACCCTGCATAATGCTTGAAACCAATAAGTTGTTTCGTATAATTGCATTAATAAAAGTACTTTTACCAGTTGTAAACTCTCCAATAACACTGAGATTTAAAGACTTATCTTTCTCTTTGTCAATAATACGCGATAGTTTTTTTTCTAATTCAATATGAACATCTTTAGGCCACTGATATTTGTTTATCAGTGACCTTGCTGTTTTAATATGTGAATCAATCTCCGCTATTTCTTTTAAATTACTAAGAGATAGATAATCATTTTCCATCAATTTACTAAACTTATAATTAGTTCATTTAACGCTATATCCAAAGACTGTATCTTCTGCTCGCATTTGTCAATAATTGATTTACGTCTGTCAATTTCGTCTTGACCTTTCTTCATGTCTTTGATTATTGTTTTAACCTGTTCTTCGGCTGATTCTATTTCTTTATCAACGGCTGTTGACATCATAGATTTTACCTCATGAAGTTTTGCAGTAATACTATCCGATAATTGATCTGCTTGCATATTTGCAGGAGAGCAAATTTGCGCGACCATAGCATCAGAAATCTGCTTTTTTGCTTTTTGTATTACCTTATCACTTCCAGATTTCCAACCTAAAAAAATGGTTCCTGCAATTACTGCAATCAATGTTACAGGATTTAACAAATTCAAAAATCCCAATAAAGCTATAGCACCGAACTCAAACGCTGCTGTTTTCGCCAAATCTTTACTTAATCCATTGATGCATCCACTAGCACCTAATCCAATACCGCCAACGAATGTGCCAACAAGAGCACCTGCAACTCTTTCCCATGCAGGAACATCTTCAGTTGTACAATCAACTCCAGATACATCCGTTTTAAAATGGTCTATTGCTTTAAATAATTCGCTTAATTGACCCTCTTCTGACTCAAAAATTTGTTTTGCGCAGTATTCAACAGATGGAAATAACACATCATTTTTCCATTGTTTTTGATATTCTTCAACTTTTGATTGAACATGGTCTGTGATTTCAGAAATTAGTTTATCAACCTTCTCACGACGAGGAATAAGTCCAAACTCAGTAGTAGGTGTATATTCTTCTATCCACCCAGGTATTAAATTTGCTAATTTTTGGGAATTTGTCAAGACTAGGCGCCTAAAACCAGATTTACTTTGTTCAATCTTTAATGACATATCTGCCACTAGTTGATCTTTCTTTTTTCGTAGGATCTCAAGTTGAGGTTTAGAATTATTGTATTTATCTGTGAGCTCTTGTATAGATTTATCCAACATGTTTCTTTGGGCAGGAATCACTTTATACAGAGCCTCCTCCGTCAATATTCTTCTTAATTCTCTAGCTGGTTGAGCTAATTTAGCCCGACCTTTCTGTTTAGTTAAATAATCAGACAAAGTTTCTTCAAAATCCTTCATTCCACTTTGAGCATACAATTGCTCATCGCCAGAAGATTTTGCATTCTCCGCATTTGATGCAGAAACATAGAAAATAGGATTAGTAGAGAAACCAGATAATTTCATTTTAACATATTCAATCATTTGGTTCTTTTCTTCTTTCGGAACTAAATCCCATTTATTTACGATAAAGAATGGTTCATTGAAGCCTTGCTCTTTCAAGTTGTTTTCTATGAACTCCATTTCATTAGCAGCACATATTGCTGTAGAAAGCAATACAAATAGAATGGCATCTGCCTTAGATAAATAATCCATAGTAACCTTCGTTCTTGTACTATGCTCATTTAATCCTGGCGAATCTATAATTTCAACCCCTTCTTTTAATAGAGAAAGTGGCCAAAACAACTCAACCTTTTCATAAGGAGATTCTAAAATAGATTCAGTTGCATTTTTCCCAATAGGAATAACTACATAATCTTCAATCTTTTTATAGTCTATTTCTATTGGAGGAATGTTTTGCCCCGCGTATTTTGCCATATGAGATTTTATATCTGAAGGCAATGATTGAGATATTTGTTCTGGTAATGGATTTTTAAAATACAAGACCGCCTTTTTCTCTTCTCCATATTTAACCTCATTAATAACAGCTGTACATGGTAAAGAGTAGGCTGGCAAGACATGACTTCCTAACAATGCATTTATGAAAGTGGATTTTCCATTTTTAAATGTTCCAACTACTTGAATTTTAAATGTATCATTATTAACTTTTTCACTAAGTTTAGACAACGAATCACTATAATTGGACATGTTCAAATATTTAATGACATCTGAAGATATCATTAACATTTTTCCTAGTTTTTCTCGCTGTTCTTTGAAATGTGTATATTTGTCGAAATTATTCATAGTTAACAACTTAAAATAACCTTAAATCCTTTATACAAATCATTGATTGCTTGAATGTCATTTTGAAGTTTGTTGAAGTAATCTTGATTTTTCGGAGCATTACTTGATTCTATAAGTTCTTTTTGTGCTACCAACCAATCTTTTTCTTTTTTTATAGATTCAGATGCAATGTCAGCATAGATAATCTTTATCTTCTTTTCACTCTCCGTAATGGCATCTTCAAGAGCAAGAGGAACATCTTTTGCAATTAACGCTTTAAGTTGTTGTTGCTGTTCTTCTTTTTTAGATTTTAAGAGCTTGTTTGATAATATTCCGGCACCAGAACCAATACCAAGCGTAGCTATAACACCCAAACCGCAACAAAGTCCTGCGATACTTAATGCAGCAGATCCTAATGTCATCATATTCTTCTTCTTATCTAAGTCATCAAACTCTGCACGATTTGTTGAAATAGGTAAAAAAGTTGCTTTATCCGTTATAGAGTTTCGTCCTATCTGGATGTAAGTCTTAAACATTTCATTTAATTTATCATTAAGCCATTTCGCATCTAATGAGACAATACTTGACACATAATTATCTAATTGGCTAGCTAAGTTCGCTGCTTCAACTTTTAATCTATATGGGTAATCTTCATTCCACCACTTTTGAGCTTGTACCGTATGCCCTGCTTCATATTGCAATTTTTCAATTATACCTTGAACAAGTTCTTCGTATTTGATTCTAAACAAGTCATAACATTTGCCACATCGTTCAGTTAGTTCAACTCTAAGTTTTCCCCAACTTAATGTCATTTCTGTTAATTTGTTATTTTTCTCAGAAATTATAGCCAATCTTTCATTGTCACTCTTTTGGTATAGTTCTACTTGTTGAGCCAAAGAATTTTGTGCTGTTACAAGAATATTCATAATCTGAGAAGAAAGCCAGTTCTCAATGAGTCTTGAACGCTCAGGGCGCTGTAACCAAGAGACAATAAGTCCACGCAACTTATCCATGCCTTTTATGCTTTCGTATTTATTGGAGGGCAGTTGTATGTCATCTGGTATTAGAATAGGGATATTGATATTCCAGCTCTTCAATTTGTTTATTATATACTCAACTTGAATATCTCTTTCTTTTTCTGGAACTAAATCGAGTCTCGTTATAGCCAAAGCTAAAAATGGAGTACGGTTTGCAATCAAACGTTGTTCAATAAATAACTTTTCGCTAAGACTTAATGGTTGTGCTGCACTAACTGTTATAATCGCAGATTCGCAGCCCAACAATGCCTCGCCGATTACCTTAGCTCGTTTTTCACTTAAATCTCCCGCACCTGGAGTATCTATTAATTCAATTCCATATTTACCCAACCAAGGCTTATCTATTAAAACTGTAACAAATCCTTCAGGCTCATTATCATTAAAATTAGCAGCAGTTAAGCCACTCCATGAATCTTTTACTAATGGCAACTCTTTTTGCTTAATACCGTGAGAATCAAACACAACCATTTTTGGCTTTATGCCATATCTGATACGAGTCATTAAAGCTGTCGTTGGTAAATTTGCCACAGGTAATATATTTGTACCAAGCAAATTGTTAATCAATGTACTTTTCCCTCTACTGAATTCTCCGACAAAACCTACCGTAAAAGTTTCTCGTGCCACTTGATTGAAAACGTTTTGAACTCTACCTGATAAAGTAGACATTCCTATTTCGCCTAATGTTTTAATAGTATTAGTAACAAGGGATACAAGATTTTTTCGGATTTCTACATTATTTCGCTGTGGTACTGTGTGGGTCATAACTTCAGGAGAACTTGTTCTTTCCCCGTTATTTCTTCTTTTGGGTTGAACTGTGTCAGTTGTACCATTGAAGAATGTTTGATTAATGATTTTCCCCATGGCTTTTTAAGTATGAGTTAAAAAATTTCACATCAATTTTCTCATATATTGGAAGAATAGAGGGTTCAATTATACCCCTTAATATTTTCTTCATCAATTCTGAATCCTCAGCACTAAACTCGGTGCCTTTTAGCATTGACATTATTGCTTTATCATATAATTGAAATAAAGCTGTTTTTGCTTGATTATATTGTTCTTTGGTTAATTTTTTAATTTGCTCATGACGAAATAGACCACATGGTTTATTAAATTCTATTTTTGAAAATGCTTTTCGATATGACAAATCATCGAGATTGATTAACTTCATCTCTGGCAATGTAAATGTGGCAACATATCGAATGGGGAAAACTAATGTTTTATCAACTTCACCTGTAATCTTGTATCTTAAAAATGGAACTTTTAAACATAACTCACCTTTTATATTTGACAAAATGGGATAACCATAAGTATATCCTAAAGGAATACTACCAGCAATAACAGGATTTGATTTTAATCCAGTTAAGATATTTAATAATGAGAATTTATTTTCCATAGTACAATTTTATGCGTAACATTCAACCATTTGTTTATCTCCAGCTGCCCATGCATCTTCAAATACATCCATGGCAACCATTTCGCCACATCCATTAGGTGAACCAGAATCATTCAAAATTACCATTGGTTCCTCTGGGTTTGAGTAATCAATGCCTATGACTTCAACAGCATGATTTGCAGAATCGGCTGGGCTAAATATATTGCTATCTTCTCCATACCATACTTGATCGGCATCTATTGATACAATAACTTTTCCACCATCTTCTAGACATTTTTTTATGTCATCAATATCATTGTGGAATGACATTTCATTCTCAATGCCATATGCATCCAACACTTTTGTCATATTAAGCGATGCGGTTCCTGAATCTTCAGAGAACCAACCATTTTCAGTTGCTATATCGACAATATCTTCAATAGGCACATCTTTTCCTGTAAGTTCTTCTATGACAAATTTCTGAGAATATAGAGCACAACGATTAGTATCGCCTTGGAACTCCCATTCTTCCATTGATTGCCCTGGATCGCCAGAAACTAATTCAGGGTCGGATTGAGACGGATCAAAGTTATCTAATTCAAGAGCTCCATTACTAGGAATAGCTCCCCAATAATCTACAGGATAATATTCTTGTGAAACGGCATCAATATAAAAATATCCAGCATTATCAATGTTTCCATCGCCATCATAATCCATCTCCATATATGAAGACTCTTCAAAACCATCACCATCGGAATCAAAACGCTGTTCAGTATAAGATTCATCTGCTACTCCATCGCCATTATAATCAAGGTCGGTATCAATAGTATGAATTCCGTTTTTATCTACATATTCATTAGAAACGAGTTCTGCTTGGCCGTCATAATTCCAATCCTGATAAGATTTGTGACTATCATAGAATCCATCTTGATCGTAATCATACATCCTCTCTGTTGTCTCCATATAGCCATCACCGTTGGTGTCGCATTGAGAAACAAACGCATCTGCAATTCCATCGTTATTGGTATCGCCAACAGAACTTATCTGGTCGTAAAAACCATCGTAATTACTATCCGTGTAATAGGTTGTTCCATCAACTATCCCATCGCCATTATAATCATCCATAACGGCCATCGTATCAAGGAAACCATCACCATTAAAATCTAAATAATTATACATATTTTAAAATGTTATATTGATTATATGATTTATGAGTTAACAAAACTCTAAATCTATCACTACTCATATAGTAAAATCCATTCTTAAGAATAAATGGCGGTCAATCTACCAATGATAAAAAAGATTTATCTATTTTTAATTTCACACATCCTATTAGTTCTATTTCTAAAACCAATATTGAATTCGTATTTTCTTGAATAACATATCCTTCTATACCTTTTAGAGTTCCCTTAGTCACTTTTACTCTATCACCTTTATGTATTATTCTTGATTCAAAACATACTTGATTGGGAGCTTTCTCTAAAAGAGCTTTCAGCGATAAGATTTGCTCATCTGGAATAGGTGTCGCTAATTTTTCAGAGCCAGGATATGTGATGAATTTAAGAATGAAAGGTAATTTCCGAAACTCATCTTCTTCGTTTGGAGTTAGATGAACAAAAACAACCATAGGAATAACAATCCTATCAATTATTTTTTTTCTGTCACTCCATTGATGTACTTCTTTTTGGATTGGCACATAATTTGTGATTCCAAGTTTGTCTAGTTTAGACGCTACTTTTTTCTCGCAATTCATTTGAACAAGAGCCGCAACCCAACGTTTTGGGTACGCTTCGCGGTCGTTTGTCCCATTGACAAGCGATTCTCCGCAAGAATTGAGATTACTTTTTCTCGTACCCATAACTCTTGTATTTTTGCATCTCCTAACAGGAGATATAAAATATGAATATAATATTAAAACATAATGCTTTAGCCATCAAATCCTTATTGAGTAGCAAAACATTCTTATGTATTTCTTAAGCATTTTTAGTTGTATGTTAATTTTTGTTCGTTCTAAGTGCACCCAAATGGAATATTTTTCTTAATTTTGCACTATGGATTATTATCTCCTGTTAGGAGATAGATTGTTTTTGCTAACAAATCGTAAGGTCATATGAACAAAAAAGGAGCTCGCTCCCGAACTCCTCTAAAAAGCAGCAATCATAGCTTTCATAATAATTTCAGTATTTTCTTATTGGCTTTGTCTATTACATGCGTTTCCAAAGAGGCCAGATATATCTGTGTAGTACTCTCAGAGTCGTGTCCCATTCCTTCGCTGATTACAGATATTGGAATCCCTTCATCTCTGGCAATACTCGCCCACGAATGGCGTGCAACATACATTGTTAAAGGCAAAGTCAAACCTAACTCTTTGCCAATCGCTTTTAAGTTATGATTTATAAGCGTCAGAGCATTGTGATACTGCTTCCGAGTATTTCCGGTTGGTTCCTTTATAATCGAAAGAAGAAATGGAGAACTCAATGAAGAATATTGATCAACAATGTTTTCCATACAATCCTCCCAACGGATTGAGAGTAATTGTCCTGTTTTCTTTCTTCGGTATGTAAGCACATTATCTTTCAGATTCTTTTTCTGTAAGTATGCCATATCCACAAATGCCATTCCTCGTGTGTAGAAACTGAACAGGAACATATCACGGGCAAAACTCTTGGATGGAGAATAGCTCAAATCCAAATCTTTCAATTTACGAACGAACTTCAACGGAATAGCTCTCTTTACAGTCTTTTCTGATGAGGTAAACACCTTCTTAAATGGATTCTTATTCTCTACATAGCCATCTTCCACAGCATTATTATATACCGCACGCAAGCGTTTCATATAGAAAGAGATTGTATTGGGAGCCAATTCCTTCGCTCTTAAATGATACTCATACGAAATAAGCATCTCCGAATCAATGTCATCAAAACAAACATCTACACCTTCTCTAAACTTTCTAAAACTGCCAAGGGTAGCTTGATATGTTTCACTTGTGCGATATTGTCCTTGTCTCCAGAGTTTAGCTATCATTTTCTCCATATACGAAAACAATGTAATTTCAAATGATTGCTTATGAAACTCATCTACAATCGTATCAACGGTAAATGGAGAATCTGAAATGGTCAATTTCTTTACAATACGATTGAAACACTTCTTGTCGTATTCTATATGGCTCTGTACATACTGTAAATAATTTACACGAGAAGAGTCATCATCCTTAATAATAAGATCTTCCAACTCAGAATCCCATTCACTTTGGGTAATCCGGAAGTTCGTTGTAACTTGCCGAACTTTTCGCATATAAATCACTTGGTAGTATAGACTACCTGCTTTCCCTTCAACTGTTGAAGGTCTGAACTTTAATTTTATAGACACCATAGTATATTCAATTAATCTTTGTTTTACAATAAGAGCCTCCTCTCAATTGCTTAAGGGAAGGCTCTTTAAATAACGGCTACGGGATATACAGCAATTGAAACTCTCGTTTTCTGCGGCGTTCGATGCTGGGAATTGGCCTGCCTTTGTAGCAACGGTACGATATATACTCCTCATAGATATCCCTGTCGCCTGACTCTATTTTCTTGATAAGGTTACTCTTCGGGCGTTTGCCATAGCCAAGCAAGCGTGAATGTCCCACATTGTAAGCCAACACCGTTAATAACAGAGCATCTTTCCCATATTGTCGGAAATACTTGTATCGCTCCAATAGGTCGGCTCTAAGCAACGAATCGGCCTGTGCTTCGGTAATGTCTGCTGTCAGGTTTTCGTATGGCAGAAGTTTATGCCCGTAACCGATGTATGGATAGTGTTTTTCCGAGTGCCACCCCTCAAACTCCTTGATAAGTGCTACCGCCTTATCGAACAGTTCCGCAGAAATCTCCTTGGGTAGTGGTGGCGAAGAATCTCCACTTTTGGTCTGTGCCTTGGCATATCCGCATACCAAGGTCAGACATATAATCATCAACTTTATTCTCATAGATTCTCTTTTAGTGATTGGTTATGGCGGCAGACACCCGACAAGCGAGTGCCTGCCACCGTTAGTTAAGGATTAAAATTGATTGGTGAGACGATAGTTCCTATGGGAGTAATCGTATTACCCTCTGTGGTATCCTCTTCCTCCTTCACCTCGTTATTGAAAGTGAATGTAAGCTGATAGAGCTGGTCATGATTATCCTCGAAATAGACATCTATCGTCTGCTGGTCTTCACATTCTGAGGTATAGTATAGACGGAACACATCTCTGTCAAGCGGATAGCGGTCATTGGGCAACAGCACCATTCCGTCATCCATACGGAGTGTACCCTCGCCATCGGGCTGGAAGTAACGTATTGTGTAGCGAGTATCGGAGAAATACCCCTCACGCACAATCTCACAGCGTATCTCTGCTGTCTCGCCCTGCACCAGTCGTTTGGGAACAGGCATTGTCTCAACCGTAAAAGGATAGGCTTGCTGAACATCGAGGTCATCCTCGCAAGAAGTGAAGCCCAATACAGCGGTCATCATGGCACCGCAAACCATCATATAGGAAAATAACTTTTTCATAACGCTTTTAATTGATTATAAATTTGACACCTAAACCGAACTGAGTGCTGAACTTGCCGAGTGAGCCTCCCCAGAGGACACGCTCTCGCACATTTGCAAGCAGGACAATACGGTCTGTTATATAACTCTCCAATTCAAGGGTGATGGCACCGCCATAGATGAAGGCATCCTTGGCAAGCAGCGTAGAACCGTCGTGTAGTAGTCTGTCGCCCCAATTCACCGTTTCGTAGCCTGCCAAAGCAGAGCCACCGATAGAGAGGAAGAAGGTCTTTGTAGGATCGGACAGGAACTTCAGGTAGTAACCGCCCTCGGCAGTGAACTGGGCACGCGGTACGGATGTACCCCGATAGTTGTAGTTCTTTAGCAGATACTCTGCACCCACCACCCAGCGGTTAGCCTTCTTGGTATATCCCGACATCGCTATTCCCGTGTAGTAGTTTAGCGGAGATTTAGAGCCGTTTACAAAACCACCTCGCAGCTCCACACCCATCATCTTCGGGAGATAACGCTGGGCGTATGCCTGCCCTGACGAGAGGGCAAGCGATACGACTGCAACAAGTAGAAACAGATACTTCTTCATGGTTACTTCACTTTAAGTTCGTTGATTACCTTTGCTCTTACGATGTCCTCACTCTCCACGGTGAAGGTCTGGTGTCTGCCACCGCTCTTCTCGTGCATCTCCACCACAAGCACCTTGTCGGCAGGGATAGTGAACTTGTCAAAGACAAATACGGTACGCTCATCCTTGTTGCCCGCAACGGTTGTGGCATAATCGTATGCACGCAGTGGGAAGATAACCTGCTCCTGAATGGCTGTACGCTTCATCACCTGCTTATCCACAATCTTGAAGGTCACGAAGTCCACTTCGTATGGTACATTCGATGTGTTCTTCACCTGCGTATGGAAGTAGAGCAAGCCATTGTGGGTGTAGAGTCCACGCAACAGATACTGGATGCCGAACGCCTTGCTGCCGATGTGCTTGATGTGACGTTTGTTGTCCTTGTGGATAGCCTTGCTGATAAGGTGTACCAACTTCGGCGACTCACTGCCAAGCTCCTGCAAATAGATGTCGAGAGCATTGTTGGGACGGTTCACCTCACTGCCATCGTGAATGAAATCCTTCATCTCGATATTCAGGAGCAGAGGCTCATCCGAGTATTTCACATTGAAAGTATAGAAACTACCGCTCTCGGTAATCACCGACATATTGGTCTCATCGCGGAAGTTCTTTACCGTAGCCTTCACACGAATTACATTCTCCGAGCCGTCGGCCTTGCCTGCGATAAGGTTAGGCGAGCCAAGATCCACATAGCGTACTGCGGCAGGGAAGATGATGTGGGTAGTCTTGTCGTATGTCACCTCCAAGCCATAAGGAGGTATCATACGGTCAAAGGTCAGCTTCTTTGTCAGCCCGTGATAGATGTCGCCATCCTCCTGCTGCGGATAGATGTCCGTAGTGAGGGTAACATCATCGGCTACTGTGTTGGTTACTGCGGTTGAATCAACCGACTGTGCATTGGCACTTACAACGCCCATCGTGAGGGCAAGCATTACAAAAATCTTTTTCATGTCTTTAATGTTTTAATGGGTTATTGATTGTTTTGATAAAGCATCAGGGTGTATCCTGATTTGAGGTGTACCTTCTCTTCACGCATCTTCTTGGAGATGTACTGCGACACGCCCTGTATGGCTCCACGACCTACTTCGGATAGCAGTTGGTCTCCGGCAGACTGGTTGGTGATGGATATGCTCGTTCCGAGGTTCTGCCCCAGATTCGCCGCCATCTCCTTTGCCGCACTCACCTCCATGGAGCCAGGTATGAAGATGCCCGCCTGTCCGTCATTGTCGTGGACCGTAAGTTCTACGGGGATAATGGTGCCGTTATACTCCACCTGAAGAATCTCAATGTCGAGCCTTTCGCCTTTGATGCTGCCTTCACCCGTAATAAGGGTGTTGCGTGGCAATACATACTTTCCTACACGCATATCCTCCAAGAGCCTGAGTCGCACGCTCTGACCGCTGATGATGGTCTGGTCGCCATGCACGCACGCCTTGATGGTGTTGCGTGTGTTCTGCATCGGTGCCGCACCTACGGCTGTGTTGAAACCACTGCCTACGGATTGTGCCATCCTTGCTATCATCATCGAATCGCTTACAGGCTGAGCGAGTGCCGACACCACAGGCTTTGACACCTGACCTACGGGAACAGCCTTTGACTTTCCGCTTCGTGTCGTTGTCTCCACCTCCTCGGCTTTGCTCTCGGTGGTGGCATTGTTGCCGGGCATATACTTCGCTGCCAGCTCGTAGGACTTCTCCAAGAGTGCCACCTGGTCGGCATATGTCGGCTGGCTGTTCTGCTGCTGTGCCATCGACTGCTTCAACTCCTCAAGCTCCGCTTTCAGAGCCTCCTTTTCGGGATCCTCACGCGGCTGCTCGTAGAAACTGCCGAGTGTGGCGTTGATGTCATTGTAGGCAGATGTGGATGTGGAGAACGAGTTGCTCCGACTGCTGCTGCCACCTCTATAGGACGAACCACCGCTACCGCCTGTATATCTCGGCTCTTCGGGAATCTCTACCACCTCTTCCTCCTTGTCATCAGTGGTCATTGCCGTAAAGTCCTCAAGGGTACGCATCTTCTGCTCCTGCTTGACACGCATATCCTCCAGTTCATAGGCTGCAATCTTGTCCGCTTCGATGCCTGCACCTCGCGGATCGGGAAGTTCAGCGTTGAAGCCTACCTTCTGCTGTTCAGCCTGCACCTGTTCCTTCGATGGTTTAAAGATGAAGTAGAATGATACAAGGCATAGCATAACCATTCCGCCATACACAAGAATTTTCTTGATTTGCTCCTTTCTTTTCAGAGCGTTTGCATCGTTACTCATAGCTCTCGGAATTAAATTGGTTAAAGAACTCTTCCATCTCCCGTATCTTCTCATCCGAGAGGCTGTCGGCAGGAGCTGCCTCCTCCTCGACAATCAGGTTGGTGGCAGGCGGCTCACTTCTGACATACTCCTCATACCCGTAATCGGGAGCAGGCATAAAGATTACATAGAGGGCAAATCCCATATATGCCAGCAAGAGGCCGTAGATGATAAGGCGTTTTGTCTTTGATGTCTTGTTGTTCCAAGACTTGTTGATTGAATCCTTGATTTTCTGAATGTACTTTTTCATCGCTGTAAATGTTATTGGTGAATAATTGGGTTATCTGTCATAGACTCTCAGGTCTTTGTTCTCCACCACACGGAACGCCTCGAAGATGAATCCGTGAGGGTTGTTGTCGCTGCGTGTGGAGTTGAGCAGTCGCCCTTTGGTCACAAGGCTACGCTCGGTGATACTCTTCTCGCGGATGATGGATAGCCTTGCATATGTCACCACCTCGTAGGGATAGTGGTTGAAGTTGCAGCTTATGCTATCCACCTCGATACGCTGGGTCACATTGCCCGAGATGATACGGTTGTAATATCCCTGCTCCGCAAGGTCGCTGTAGTGCTCGTATGCCGAGCGGTCACTGAGGAACATAGCCCTCTGGATATTACCCTCGATGGCACTCTTGTCGGGTGCAAGCGTGAAGAAGAGTTCGTGGAAACGCTTCACATGCTCCCTTGCCTCCACAGGACGGTTCTGCTCCAAGTCCTGCGAGAGAGCCAGCATCAGCGACTTGCCCTCGTCAAGGACATATATCTTCTGTCGTTGTGCCTCGGCAAAGCTGTATGCCTTCCAAAGCGAGAAGCCCACAAGTGAAGCACAGACAAAGAGGTAGGCAATGCCGAAGAAGCGTATCTGCCTGAAGCCGGTCTCGATGTTTTTAAGTGATTTGAATTCCATTTGAATACTGTTTAATAGGTTATCGTTTAAGTAATCTTCCTGCGATGTTACCGATGGCGGCACCTGTCGCACCTGCTGCTATCGATCCCGTGCGGCTCGCTGTCTGGGCTACATTTCTGCCGTAGTTACCTGCACCGCCGCCAGCCTGGATTATCCAGTTGGCCACTGTAGGGATAGTGAAGTATCCGATGATACCGATAATGAGGAAGGTGATATAGACCGCATTCGACCCGTCAGGGATGAAGTTGGGATCGGACAACTGCTCGATGTCCTTCTGTAGCATCAGTACCTGTATGCGTGCAAGCACGCTGCTGAAAAGGTCGCTCACGGGCAGCCACAGATAGATGCTTATGTATCGGACAAACCACTGCGTGAGTGAGGCATGGAAGCCGTCCCAACAGGATATCGCAAAGGATATGGGTCCGAGTATCGAGAGGACAATGAGGAAGAATGTTCTCAGCGTGTCTATGACAAGGGCTGCGGCATTGAACATCAGTTCCAACAGTTCACGGAAGAAGTTTTGAACAGCCTTTTTCATATTGTACATAGCACGGTCCACATACATTCCGCAAGCCTCAATCGCATCCAATGCTCCCAACTCATCGAGCTTGTTGTCAAAGGACTCTTTATCCACGAGGTAGGCCGTTTCGGGATTGCGTTTCATCGCCTCAAACTCCAGCTTGTCCTTCTGCCTGCGATACTCGTTCATATCGAAGGTCTGCGTTTCAAGGATTCTGTGCGTTCCCGTCACGATGGGTGACATTACGCTGTTGAGTGTACCCAACACCAATGTCGGAAAGAACATGATACACAATCCGAGAGCAAAGGGACGCAGGAGCGGAAAGACATCTATAGGCTCGGCTCTTGCCAACGACTGCCAGACACGATAGGCGACATAGAAGAGAGCTCCCAATCCGGCAAGTCCTTTGGCGACACCCGTCATCTGCGAACAGAGGGGCATCATATCCACATACAGACTCTGGAGTATCTGATGCAGATTGTCAAAGTTTACTGCTAATAGTACCATAGTCGTAGGATTTCAGGTTTACCAATAGCGTTCACTCGGCGAGCCGTAGAGGGACATCACACGGTCAACATCGTTCTGCTTCTTCGCTCTGAGGTAAGACACCCCGATGTTCTTGTTGGTGTAATACTGCACAAGCCCACGGTATTGGAGCATCTCGCTGTAACACTTATCGATGATATCCATACGGTCCTTGTCGCTCATCGAGAGCCCGTTCTCATTGACCACAGATTTAAGGTCATTCAAGAGGTGGGCACTCTCTTCGAGCAGTTTCGTATATCCCAGAGCAATGGCACTGAGTTCCTCCACCGTGAAGTAGGGGTCGTTGAGCATACGCTCGAAGCTGTTCACATAGATGTCGGTAATGTCGCCCACAAGCAGGATGGTCTGCTGTACCTTGCGTGCATCGCGGACAAGGTTCTTCACCTTCTTCAGAGCATCGTAGTACTCCTTGCCCTGCTTATAGATCTTTACTGTCTCCTGGAAGTTCTGAATCATCGTACTTGCCGTAGAGGATGTATGCACGATGTTCTTCGTGGCATTGATGATGCCTTGTGCGAGGTTGCCGGGGTCTGTCACCACCCACTGCGCCCTCGATGTCTGGCTGACAAAGAGAGCCACCAGACAGAGCATAAAAATTTTCAATCTCATACTGTTACGAATTAAAGGGTGAATACTTAATCATAAATCACAATCCCATCTTGCGACCTCTTGATTTGGGTTTCTGTCGGATATGCTGCTTTCGGGACGGTCTCTCCTCGGAAGAGTCGCTCTGCCTCTTCTTCATTCCGTTGAAAAGCTCATCCGCATAAGGTCTTCTGCCTGTCATCCTGACAAATCGGGCATCGAGTTCCCGATATGCCTTTTCAGCTTTGGCGGAACACTCTTCCGAAGAAGCCTTCCTGTCAATACCGTACTTGGCAAGGAAATCGGGACGGATATGGATGGTGTCGTGAACATTGTCGGGGAAATGTGCAATCTGCCCCAACTTCTCCAACTCCTCGTTCAGTTTGTTGAGATAAGGAACGGGAGGGCGTTCACAGATACTCTCGAAGATCTTCTCCACGGCTCGTGTCAGCCTTGCATCCACCTCAAGCACATCGGGTATCTCTCCCGTTGCTCTTTTCTGTCGATAGATTGCAGAATCCATATCTTCCAACTGATGATACAGGCGGTAATCCTCCGTAAGTCCGAAGTATTCCTGCATCGACTGCGGAATGTTCCAATTCTGCATCAGTGACCAATAGAGGCACGAGATGACCTCCTGGCGTCTCTTTTCGTCTGATTTTAAGTTACTATACATACTTCAAATGTTTAATGGTTGATAAAAAGGGTTACTTACTTCGTTTGCTCTCGGCAAGCTGCTTGATGGCGAGTTCGATATTGCCGTCCAACTTCTCGGTGAGCTGCTGCAACTCCAGCTTCTCGGTCTCCTCGGTAGTGTAGCAGTAATACTCTTCGGGAGATACCTCCGTGGCATAGACCGCCGACTGTGATCCGCCAAGACCTATCCACACCTCCTTGTACTTCCTGCCGGGAGCATTGGAGAGGTTGATGGAGAGAATCTGTGCACGCTCCTTGTCGGTGAGACCGAGCAGTGCCTGTATCTCATCGAACTTGTTCACATACTTACGCTGGTCGAGAAGAATCTTGCAGTCGCTGTTGTTGATGATGGTACCCTTGACGATAGAGGAAGAGATGATGTCCTCGACCTCCTGCGTTACCACAACAGCCTCACCGAAGAACTTACGCACGGTCTTGAAGAGGTACTTCAGGTACTCGGCCATACCCTCCTTGCTGATGGCTTTCCAAGCCTCCTCCAAGAGTATCATCTTGCGGATGCCCTTCAACCTACGCATCTTGTTGATGAAGGTCTCCATAATGATGATGGTCACTATTGGGAAGAGTACCTTGTTGTCCTTGATGTTATCCAGCTCAAAGACGATAAACCGCTTGTTGAGTAAGTCCAGCTGCTTGTCGGAGTTCAGTAGGAAATCATACTCGCCACCCTTGTAATAAGGCTCCAAGACATTGAGGAATCCCCACACATCGAAGTCCTTCTCGCGTGTACGCTTCTCTTTAAGTATCTCTTGATACTCATCACGGATAAACTCATAGAAGGTATTGAACGAGGGCTTGATGCTCTTGTCTGCACGAATACGCTCCAAGAAAAGATTCACCGCATTGGAGAGTGCCACCTCCTCGGCTCTCGTAGGTGGCTCATCGTCCCTTTTCCACAGCGTGAGGATAAGCGTCTTAATGGACTCCTTCTTCTCAATATCGAACACACCGTCCTCGACATAGAAAGGATTGAAGGCTATCGGATCACTCTCCTCGTAGGTGAAGTAGATACCGTCTTCGCCATGCGTGCGTGCATTGATAAGGTTGCACAACCCCTGATAAGAGTTACCCGTATCGACAAGCAACACATGCGTACCTTGCTCGTAGTACTGTCTTACCATATGGTTGGTGAAGAAGGATTTTCCACTGCCCGAAGGACCGAGGATGAACTTGTTGCGGTTGGTGATGATACCACGCTTCATAGGCAAATCCGAAATATCCAGATGGATAGGCTTGCCCGTCAAGCGGTCCACCATACGCATACCGAACGGAGAGAGTGAATCCTGTCCTGTGGTCTCCTCGATGAAGAGGCATAGTGCCTGCTCGATAAAGGTGTAGAAGGACTCCTCGGCAGGAAAGTCACCTGCATTGCCTGGTATAGCCGCCCAGAATAAGGTAGGTGTATCCACCGTATTGTGTCGGGGCTTGGCCTCCATCAAGGCGAGCTGACTGCCTACATCGTTCTTCACACGCTTGAGTTTCTCTCGGTCATCGCTCCACGCGAAGACATTGCAATGGGCACGGATAGCCGTCAGCCCCTGGCTGTGTGCCTCGTTCAGGTACTCCTCAATCCACTCACGGTTAATCTGGTTGGAGCGACTGTAACGCGATAGCGAGTGCATATTGCGTGCTGTCTGCTCGAACTTACGCAGCATCTCCGCAGAGTCATCTATGAAGAGATACTGGTTCACGATGTGGTTGCAGGTGAGCAACACTCCGATAGGTGCGGCAAACGAGAGGCGGCAATCGCTACGGTCTGTTGAGAGACGCTCGTAACGGCTGTCGGTAGCCACGCTTGTCGGCAGGTCTTCGGGATCGGAGAGCGTATGCAGGCAGAGGTAGTTGTCGCCAATCTTCATCTCGCCAGCTCCGAGGGTGATGTCCTGCAAGCAGGTGGTGTCCTCCTGCGAGAGCGAGAAATACTTCTCGATGATGCCCGCAGTTGACTCCGTACCTGTAATCTCATCGCCCGTAAGACGTGTAAGCGTGATGAATCCGCTGTCGTTGATGATACGCTCGAACTGCTCGCAACACTCCAGAAATCGACTTACCGCCTCCTTGTCCTGCATCTCCTTCGGGATGATGAAGCCACGGGTAAGGGCATTGAAACTGCTGGTCGTGCGGCTATGCTCCTTGGTGGTCTTGGTAAGGAACAGGTAACAAGTATGCTTCAGGTAAGGACGCTCGTTGAAGTGTCGCTCGAAAGAGCGGCTGAGGAAACTGAGGTCTTCCTTCTGCAACTCGGGTGTGTAGCTCTCCTCAATGAAGAAGTCCTGCTTATGCACGATACTGTAGTTCGGCAAGACCTTGACCGCCTTGGCCCACGCCGAGTGTATCGCCTCATACTCCGCCTGTGTGACGGTGAAGAGTTCGGGAAGCTCCACACGATAGCAGACCGTGATGTCGGCATCCTTGCTGATGATGCAGTCGTGCTCAACCGACAGAATCGGGAACTTGCTTTCGAGGGTAGCTGCTTTCATTACATTTCTCATGACTTTCTGTTTTTGAGGTTAGGAATAATCAATCGCAAGAATCGCTTGCGGTTGATGATGTAGCGTGGATGGTTCCGTGCAGCCTGCATCTTCATCAAGCCCCACTCGCCATACTTGGCATTCAGGTGGAAGGTCGCCCAGACAAGTACCGAAGCGGAGATGACTCCGAGTGCGATACATATCCATTGGTTCACGCCTGCCATATACAGCACCATAAAGGCTATGAGTATGGCGAGCAGACCGCCGGCGAAGATGAAGAGGTATTGGCTGCGTAGCCCCTTGAACTCGGGGCTACGACCAATCCCTTTGTTGATTTGATAGACCGCCATATTAGAGGAAGAATGAACGGAGAATAGTGGCGGCTACAATGAGGAAGATACAGGCACCGAACCAAGAGGCTGCGGTCTTCGAGGTGTCAGGGTCGCCCGAAGAGAACTTCGAATAGACCTTCACGCCACCGATGAGACCGACTACGGCTCCCACTGCGTAAATCAACTTGGTACCCGGATCGAAATACGATGTTACCATGTTGGTAGCCTCGGTAATACCTGCGATACCGTTACCCTGTGCGTAAGCACCTACTGTTGCAAGCATAAATGCTGCTGCGAATAATACTTTTTTCTTCATACGTCGAAATGTTTTTTTAGTTATACAAAAAGTGATTTCGACTGCGAATATATAGCACTTAATCCTTTGATTTTCAAATCGGTCTATACACGTCATAACGTGTCATCAGATGTCATAGTTAGGGCATTTTGAAGGGTGGATTTTTGGGGAAAAGAGGGGTTGGAAGGCTGTTATAATAGAGAAGTCAGAAGTCTCGTTTTTGAGATATTTTCAGTAGCTCAAAATGAAAAATTAGCCGTTCATCGTTCATTAGAAAAATTATCATTAAATTTGCACAATGAACAATTACATCTTTCAAGTATGAGCGAAAACCAGAACATAGAGTGGAAAGAGAGTTGGAGAGACGAGTATCTGAAATGGATATGCGGTTTCGCCAATGCTGTCGGTGGCAAATTATACATCGGCAAGGATGATAACGGCAAAGTCATAGGACTGGATAATGTTAAGAAGCTATCAGAGGATATTCCCAACAAGGTACGAGATGTTCTTGGTATTATGGTTGATGTGAATATTCTTGAAGAGGATGGTCTTGAATACTTGGAAATTGATGTTCCCGCATATTCCAATCCTATCAATTACAAAGGTCAATACCACTATCGCTCAGGGAGCACCAAACAAGAATTAAAAGGTGCAGCCTTGAATCGTTTTATACTACAGCGTACAGGCAAGAATTGGGACGAAGTTCCTATGGCTGGAGTTTCAATTGATGATTTGTCTAAAGATGCTCTAAACCGATTTAGAAAAGAAGCGGCAAAAAGCAATCGTGTAGATGAAGATGTATTGAATGACTCAACAGAGAATCTACTTGAGGATTTACGGTTGATTGATAAAGAAACTGGTCAACTGAGCAGAGCTGCCATACTGCTTTTCCATCCAGATCCAGAGAAGTATGTAAGAGGAGCATACATCAAGATTGGATTCTTCAAATCCGACAATGAAGACCTTGCTTTCCAAGATGAGATTCATGGTTCTTTGATGGAACAGATAGAGAAATCTATTGACCTCATTAAGACCAAGTATCTTATCTATAGCATTTCATATGAGGGTATTTCTCGCCGTGAAACTCCACAATTCCCTGTAGAGGCAATACGAGAGTCACTGATGAATGCAGTGGCACATAAGGACTATGCAGATGCTACACCTATCCAAATAAGTGTATATCCAGATCATATTGTCTTTTGGAATGCAGGTAAATTGCCAGAGGATTGGACTACTGCAAGATTGTTTGAAAAACATCCATCGAAACCATATAATCCATCTATTGCAAATACGCTGTTCCGATGTGGCGATATTGAAAGTTGGGGACGCGGCTATAAGCGTATTATGGATGCTGTGGCTTCTTATAAACTATTGCCACCTATCATTGAGATTGTCAGTGGTCTGATGATTACATATTATACGGACATACATTCTCAATTAAATGTATTAAAAGTTGAGGAAAAATTTTTCCCAGTTATTGAATATGTCGTTCAGAATGGCAGTATAACAAATACAGATGTTCAAAAAATATTGAAAGTTAGTAAACCAACAGCAACTAGAATACTTAAATCCCTTAATTCAATTTTAGAAATGTGTGGAACCTCAGGTAAGGGTATTTATTATACACTAATTGGCTCACAATGGGCTCATAAATAGTTTTAATTCAATAGTTGAAAAATATAATCTCCTAATTATTAGCAAGTTGGCAAAACTTTAATTGGCTCACAATGGGCTCATAAATAGCAAGGCAAGAATCATAATGCACGAGGCATTACGATACTTGCCTTGCTCGTTAATTGGTATAGCGGAAACCATATAAAAACGCTGGCACCACGATTCACATCGTAGTGCCAGCAATGAAGAAAAAGAAACAAAATAGTAGCAACAAACCAAATCTCGTATTATGGAGAGTTAGGGTTTAGACATACTTTTTTATATTAAAATCCTTAATCTTTCGCTCTCGTCTTTTGGATTCCGGTAGAGGTCTGCCAAACTCATCCAAATAATCGAAAAGCAATCTATCAATCTTTTGCTGGTCGGCAAGCTCATTTTCAATGAGTCGCAGTAATTCAGTTCCTGGCAACTTATGAAATATCGTTTGAGCAGCACGAAGACCATTCTCATCGGAGTGTGTATCCGAGCTCAACACATCTACCATATTGTTCATCTCCTCATAGGTCATAGAGGTGTCAAAATCAGGGTCAGGCATAATACCTTCAGGCTCCATCAACTCTTGCATGTCCTCTTCGGTCAAACCTTTTTGAGGCTCAAAGTTATCCTCTACATCATCGGGGTTGACATCCTTATCCACAGGAAGTTCTACCTGTTTCAACTCCAACGAATGTGTGGGTATTGTGCGAGCAGCATTAATATCCTCGTAGTAGATAATGTTGGATTTACCCATTACTTCATTCGGATCATCATCAACGGGAGGACTCTCTTCTACCTTCTTAGGCGTTTCTGTTTGGATTGGCTTAGGCTTATCCGTAGGCAAATCCTTACCGTATATTTTCTTACGCCTTTCACGCTTGGCTTTATCAGCCATTCGTTTCTTTCGGTACTTCCATAATCTTACACGAGCAATGCGTGCCCAGTTATGAAGTTTATCCCACAAGCCATATATCTTGCGACAGAACAGGAATACCCATAGATGATAAAATACGAATAAGGCACATACAACCTTTACTGCGAAATATATCTTTGCCTCCATAACTACATGATTTTAGAGATTCTATCATTATACATCTTAATAATCTCAGGTTTGTATTTTTCCAAGTGGTCTGCAACAATATTGCTGACAAAACCTGATATAGAAGCATCTGGAGCAATAATAGGTAGAACGTTTTTAATTAGGGTTGCACATTCTCTGTCAATATAGACATGTGATCTATTAGGAACACGCTTGCAATCCAAGAATTTGCTTTTATAGACATTACACTTGGTATCAATACCTGCATTATCAGCGAGAGAATCAATAAATTCCTGTAGTGGTAACGGCTCTTTCTTTGCATATTTTTCCATAACGCTTTCTGAAGTAGATTTTACTTCAGCCGATTCTGTTATCTGTGGTAATTCTTCAACATTAGATTTATCATCCTCAGACTTTTTATCTATAGTGAATTTCTTGATTTCATGTACTACTGTAGCCTTTACTGCCTTTGCCAATAAATAAACGCAAATAATCGTTCCTAACGATATTGCTGAAATGAGAATTATAGGTGAATACTGTATCATAATTACTTGTTGTTTAAAAGGTTATTAATTTCGTTTGTTAGTAAGTTATCCATCTCATCACGGTATTGCTCCAAATGAGCATTGACGATGTTGTCTATATACCTTGATATATTGATGTTCGGGGCCACAACCGAGAGAAATCTCCGTACCGCATTATGTGTTTCCTGACTTAGATAGGTCTGCTGCCTATGTTGCACGGTTCCTTCGGTCAGGAACATCTTGCGGTAATCGAAGGAATCCTCTTTACGCTTTTTAGGTTTAACGGTTGCCTTCTCCTGCACTGCGACAGGCGGTTTCTCCTCTGGTGGAGTTTCCACGACTTCAGCAGTCTTGGTTTCTGCGGGAGGTGGTGCATTCTCTTTCTGCTTTTCTCTCCCGAAGATGGGGATATCTCCTGCCATAATCTCCTTGAGCATATCCTCATCGACTTCGATTTTCTTCTTTGCCATAGCTACTTCAGATTAAGTTTAACAATCAGTTCTTCGGCTAACTCTGCCAATCCGCTGCCTTTGAGTGCCTTTGCCGGTGGAGGCATCAGCGTACATCTGAAAAAGTTCTTTGTCAATAGCGACAGCTCCTTGTCATAGCGATTGGTGTGAGGAACGACCGTATCCAAAACAGTCAATTCCATCTTCTTCATAATAAGATTGTAGGTGTCAAAGACCTCGGTCGAAGCACGACCATCCTTCTTGTTCCAGAAGAAAAGGAAATCTTTAACGGGAACATCTTTTCGCTCCTTGCTGTAGTCAATGACCGTGGTTGAGAAAGCAAGGCTGCTCTGCATAACGATACGGTCCGGAGCAATCGGAGTAATGACATAATCCATATTTACAATGGTGTTAAATACTCCGCGAGAGTTCACCGTACCCGGAAGATCTACAATAATCAAATCGTAGTCGCCCTCCTTGGCTAACTTGTCCGCAGCATCACGGGCTTTCTCTGCCTCAGCTCCCACTATGGGATAGGCTTTCTTTTGGATACGGTTCCATTGGTTGATCATCTGCTGCTTAAAGTACTCGCTGTTCTCCACGGTACGCATATCTCGTTCTTTCAAACGGATTAAACTGTACTGCGGATAATCGCAATCTACAACAGCCACATTAAGTCCTTTAAGGTAGTGGTAATACCCGGCGAGCAATATCGTCATAGCCGATTTGCCGACTCCGCCTTTCTGGTTGCACATAGCAACGAACACTGGATTTTTCTTCATGTCTCAAAAAATTTTTAGTTATACAAAAAATGTCTTCACTCTTGACTGAGTGGCAGAACGCTTGAAGGGCTTCACTCGTGCTGGCGGTCAATCTATCCATCTCGCACTCTTGCACTCACTCGGTCTCTCAATCTGTCATTCGCTCAGTCGTGCATGATTGCTGTCGTGCCGTCCATCTTTCACTCCATCATTCGCTCAATCTTGCAGTCGTGCACTCGCTCTTTCAAGCTGGCTCTCACTCCATCGTTCAAGCACTCTTTCTGTCGCTCATTATGGCACTATCGAGGGCACTTCAGCACTCATTCACACCGCAAAGAAATAGCGAAAAATTGGAATAATCACTATGTCGTCAAGCCTCTGACTACACATGTCATCAGATGTCATCACATTGCATATAACTCACTATTTATCAATAGAATACACCTGTCTAACTTTGCACCCGAAAGGTCTATGGACGCACGACGAACGGAGTTTTCGGATGCTTCTCTCTGAGGGGAACGGCGACAGCCAATTTTACGAAGGAAAATTCATGTTCAAGCGAACATAGCAAGTTGTGTTTTGAGGCACCCGAAATGTTTTCGGGCACTCAAAACAAACTTGCCACTCGCCTGCGGCTCGGGGAGGGATTCACTCCAAAGTCGTGAATCCATAGTGGAAGTTAGTAACCAATAAAATGTAAAAGTATGCAGACGAACAACAGGAAAAACCAAAGAAAAGGTGTAGGCCGGAAACCCAAATTAGATCCAGCTATACATCGCTATGTGGTCCGATTGACATCGGAAGAAAACGGACACTTTGACATCCAATTCCAAAAATCGGGATTCAAGGAGAGGTCGAAATTTCTAAAGGCTCTAATCTTCGAGCGTGAAGTAAAGGTGGTAAAACTCGACAAGGCGGCTATGGATTATTACATACGCCTTACGAATTTATATCATCAGTTCCAAGCTATCGGCAACAACTACAACCAGACGGTGCGAGCTGTGAAAGCCAACTTCGGGGATAAGCGGGCATTTGCCCTTGTCGCCAGGCTGGAGAAAGCCACACTGGAGTTGGTAGTACTGAGCAAGCAGATTATCGCCCTCACACGCGAGTTTGAGGAGAGGCACTTGAACCGTAAAAGCGGAGGTTGATATGGTGGCTAAAATCAACAGAGGTGCTTCGCTCTACGGAGCCATCATCTACAACCAACAGAAGGTGAACGAGGCGACAGGTCGCATCATAGCGGGCAACCGTATGATTACCGATTCTCTTTATGACCCTGATAGAATTGTCCGTCAGACGATGTTCGCTTTTGAGAGTTATCTCGCTGCCAACCGCAACACCGAGAAGCCTATCCTGCATATATCGCTCAATCCGACATTGGACGACAATCTTACCGACAGTCAGTTTGCGGATTTGGCAAGAGCCTATATGCAGAAGATGGGCTACGGCAATCAACCCTACATTGTCTATCTCCACGAGGACATTGACCGCAGACATATACATATTGTATCTACCTGCGTGAATGAGAATGGCGAGAAGATAGATGATGCCTACGAGTGGAACCGCTCGATGAAGGCTTGCCGAGAATTGGAGCAGATGTTCGGGCTAAAACAGATTGCCGACAAACGCAGGGAACTGTTGGAGCCTTATCTCAAGAAGGCAGACTACACCCGTGGCGATGTAAAGCAACAGGTATCGAACATTCTCAAGAGTGTCTTTACCTCATACCGCTTCCAATCCTTCGGCGAGTACAGTGCCATGCTCTCGTGCTTCAACATTGAGGCAAAGCAGGTCAAGGGCGAGTTCGATGGCAAGCCCTATTCGGGTATCATCTACACGATGACCGATGACAATGGAAAGCCTGTTTGTACGCCCATCAAGTCCTCGCTTATCGGCAAGCGTTTCGGCTTCGAGGGTGTGGAGAAGCGTATCGCCTACAATGCTCAGGAGTTCCGAGCGAAGAGGTGGCAACCCAAAATTCGCAATGATGTGGCTCTGGCTATGCACGGCTCACGTGGCAACCGCGAGGAGTTCGTGCGTCTGCTTGGCAGCAAGGGCATTGATGTGGTGTTCCGAGAGAACGATGCAGGGCGCATCTACGGTGTCACCTTCATAGACCACCACAATCGTGAGGTCTATAACGGTTCACGTCTGGGTAAGGAGTTCTCGGCAAACAACTTCGAAAGACTCTTCAACTCGCAAGGCGACATTCCATGGGCCAATATGCCGCAAGGTTTCTCCGAGAGCCAAAGCCTCTCTTCGGCAGACCTTGAATCGGGCATAGAGCAAGCCTTCGGAATCTTCTCGTTTGACGCTCCTGCAAATGATCCACAGGAGGAGATGCTCGCCAAGCAGTACCAGAAGAAAAAGAAGAAGAAAAAACGCCGTTCACGCGGCATATCGTAAACCAATTTCACTAACCATTAAAACGAATTTATTATGCAACAGGAAGATGATTTGAGAGGATTGGCAAAGGTCATGGAGTTTATGCGTGCCATATCCATTATATTTATTGTAGTACATATCTATTGGTTCTGCTATCAGGCTATCGTGGATATGGGTATCAACATCGGAGTGGTAGATAAGATACTGCTCAACTTTCAGAATACGGCAGGGCTGTTCAGCAACCTGCTTGTGACAAAGGTGTTCGCCATCATATTCTTGGCTCTCTCGTGCCTCGGTACAAAGGGAGTGAAGAATCAGAAGATGACCTGGCAGAAGATTTATGCGACCTTCCTCGGCGGTCTTGTACTCTTCTTTATGAACTGGTGGTTGCTCGACCTGCCGTTCTCGCCAATTGTGAATATGGTTATCTATACCATTACGATAACAGCCGGATATATCCTCCTGCTTATGTCGGGTATGTGGATGAGCCGTATGTTCAAGCATAACCTTATGGAAGATGTCTTCAATGTGGCCAACGAGAGCTTTATGCAGGAGACACGACTGATGGAAAATGAGTATTCGGTAAACCTGCCTACGAAGTTTGTCTATCAAGGCAAGGAATGGGACGGTTGGATAAATATCGTGAATCCGTTCCGAGCAACCATTGTATTGGGAACACCAGGTAGCGGTAAGTCATATGCCGTAGTGAACAACTACATCAAGCAGACCATAGCCAAAGGCTTTGCGACCTATATCTACGACTACAAGTTTGATGACCTCTCTGTAATTGCCTATAACGAGCTGTTGAAGAATATCGACAAGTACAAGGTAAAGCCGAGTTTCTATGTCATCAACTTTGATGACCCGCGTCGCTCACACCGCTGTAATCCCATCAACCCTAAGTTTATGGTTGATATCAGCGATGCCTATGAGAGTGCGTACACGATAATGTTGAACCTTAACAAGACATGGATTCAGAAGCAGGGAGACTTCTTCGTAGAATCTCCGATTATTCTTTTGGCTGCGATTATCTGGTATCTGAGAATCTATAAGGACGGTAAGTATTGTACCTTCCCACATACGATTGAGTACCTGAACAAACCGTATGCGGATATCTTTACTATTCTGACCTCTTATCCTTCGTTGGAAAACTACCTTTCGCCCTTTATGGATGCATGGAAAGGTGGAGCTCAAGATCAGCTCCAGGGCCAGATTGCATCTGCAAAAATTCCGCTTTCGAGAATGATTTCTCCGCAGCTCTATTGGGTGATGACGGGCGATGATTTTACCCTCGACTTGAACAACCCCAATGAGCCGAAGATACTCTGCGTTGGCAATAATCCCGACCGTCAGAATATCTACTCGGCAGCACTTGGTCTATACAATAGCCGTATCGTGAAGTTGGTGAACAAGAAGGGTCAGTTGAAGAGTTCTATTATCATTGATGAGTTGCCGACAATCTATTTTCGTGGTATCGACAACCTCATTGCCACTGCACGAAGCAATAAGGTAGCAGTTTGTCTCGGTTTTCAGGACTACTCGCAGTTGGCTCGTGACTATGGCGACAAGGAGGCGAAGGTTATCCAAAATACGGTGGGTAATATCTTCAGCGGACAGGTGGTAGGTGAAACAGCCAAAAACCTTTCGGAGCGTTTCGGCAAGATACTCCAGCAGCGTCAGTCGGTATCTATCAACCGTCAGGACACATCAACATCTATCAATACGCAGTTGGACTTCCTTATCCCAGCCTCGAAGATTTCCAACCTCTCGCAAGGAACATTTGTGGGTAGCGTGGCAGATAACTTCGGTGAGGAGATTGACCAGAAGATTTTCCACTCACGCATCATCGTGGATAGTGCAAAGGTAAGTGCCGAGACAAAGGCATACAAGAAGATTCCTATCGTCAATGAGTTCAAGGACGAGAACGGCAACGACATTATGCAGGAGCAGATAGAGCGTAACTATTCCCGTATCAAAGATGAAGTCGAGCAGATAGTTCAAGATGAGATGGAACGAATCAAGGCTGATCCTGAGTTGCGTAAACGATTGTTGCCGGACGAGAAGGACGAAGAGGATAACGATTAGAATCTGTATCCTATTTCTTACCGCAAAGGTTGTCCCGTGCCTTTCGGATTGAGCAAGGTCAAGCCCTGTGGGTGTCGTGGAAAAATCATCCTCGCCCCACGGGGCTTGCGGTATTTTTCCCGCCAACCTTGCACAATCCTGCACGGAACAGTCAAGGCGGTAAAGAAATAGAATACAGTGCTTCGCCTGTAATATGTATAACTTAAATGATAGTAAGTATGGCTGACAATAAAAAGCAATCGACAGTATGGGATAATATCCCGTCATGGGCTATCTATGCTCTTGAATATGGCATAGAGGAAGACCCTATATTGGAAGCAGATGAAGAGGAAATGATTATAAAGTTCCTTGAAGAGAATTTTCCAAGTGGCTGCATTATGACCGTAGATTGGGAGTCACGAAGAGAGTTCAATCCATTCCCGGCATTTGGAAAACCATGTGCAACTTATAAAGTAACCTTTAATACATTATAGATATGATTAGAATGACATTATCAGAGTATCTCCGCAAACCAAAGGATTATCGCGGAGAATGGACTACCGAAAGATGGGATATTCCCAACTGGGAAGAAGAACGAGAGAAGTATATGGGCAAGCGTACACTTATGACAAATGTAGATGGTGCTACCTGCTTGGTTATCGAAGGTATCAGCCTTGAAATTATTGACGACACCGATTGGAAGAAACCCAATGCAGTCAGAAAAGAGATAAGTCGCCAATGCTTAAAATTCTTTACAGAGCGAGGTATAGAGCCTCACTATGCCGATTGTCTTATCCGATGGAAAGACAACTACGAAACGGTTGAAGTGCGAATAGCCATCGGAATGGATTCCCACACCGAAAAGGATGATGACATATTCTTCTATTGCGATACGCTGGAAGATATGAAGTCGCTTGCAGAAATCGGCAGTGAGGACTTTTACATTGCCGACTGCTACGGCTTCGGAGTATATGAAGATTTATTATAAACCCCTTAAAACATATCGAGTATGAAGATTTTATGTCAAGAGCGTTATGACAAGGCTGTTGCCTACGCAAAAGAAATCAAGAACGACACCCTGCAAAAGTGTATTGACCGTTTGAAACAGTGGGAGGAAAATCCAAACTGCCCGTGTGAGATTGAACTCTACTATGACTCGGCTCCGCACTCATTCGGATTCCGACAGGTATATCCAGATGGCAGAACGGGAATTGTCGGAGGATTGCTCTATCACGGACAGCCCGACCAATCGTTTGCTGTATTGCTGAATCCTATTCACGGGTGGACTATACACACATAGGGTGTTGCCCATAAAAATAAAAGCCAACTTAGGTCTGTCAGGCACAGGCTTAAGTTGGCTTTTCTTATGTCATTTATGGGACTGGAAAAATTATCCTCCAATTCTCGTCAGGGTTATATACATCTTCGGGATTTTCTTCTAGGCTACACCATGCTCCGAAGAAATCTTCAACCATCCCTTCTGTCATTGTATTTATAATTGAATATGGACGGGAAACTTTTCTTTTTATGTAGCCTAATCTATATCCATCTTCTGGGTCAATGAATCTAAATCCCTCTTCTCCATAGGAATACAGTTTACTTAACTCCTCATCATCTATTTCATACTTTTCTGTACAATGCTTTGTAATAGCTGATTCCAAAATAGCACTTTGGAGTTGTGCTATTTCAGACAACAAAGCACATATATCCACTATCTTATCAAAGTTCAATTCTATTTCTTTCAGCCCATTTGCAGGAAATTTATACGAATAGATTTCTCTATATATTCTTGATTTATTAATGAGAGACTTAATATGTTCACCCTCTGCCTTATCATATCTTGATACAATATCGCCTATAATATTTATAGTTTTTGAATGATTCATGGCAATAAGATCATCGCTCCATTCTTGATATGGATTTGTAAAGACTACTGCTCTTGCACAACTTAAAAGAGGATAATACATCAAGTAAGGATTTACAATTCTCAAATTTTTGGATTCAGCATATTCGGCAGAAGTGAGCATCACAGAAGAAGCCAATATCATCTTTGACGCCAAATAGGTACGAACAATCCATTGAGTATTTGTTGTAATATCTAGGTTCTTTGCTATATCAGCAAAAGGCTGTCGCAAACTATTTATTACAGACTCTATTTTTTTACTCTCGAAATTCTTGAATAGTTCATTATATTCAAAATAGTCATCTTTAATATTCGACTTACACATAAACCTATCTTTACTTATTTGTAAAATTTACTACTTGAGTTTTTCCACAAAACTTTTGGCAGGTCTGAATGCCGGTATATTGTGTGCAGGAATAATCATTGTCGTATTCTTGGATATATTGCGAGCTGTTTTCTCTGCACGATGCTTGATGATAAAACTACCAAATCCACGAAGGAAAACCTCATCACCATTAATCATAGAGGCCTTGATTGTTTCCATCATTCCTTCAACGACCTGCATCACAACTTGTTTCTCAACGCCTGTCTTTGCTGCAATCTCTGTTACTATTTCTGCTTTTGTCATAATAATGTTATTTATTTGTTTTTCAGTTATGTGTAAAACGGCATTTTGGGTAATTTGAGCATCCCCAAAAAGTACCGTATCTTCCTCTCCGTTCAACAAGACTACCACCACATTTCGGACATTTACCATTGGCTATTGCCATATCCCTATTTTGCTGAGCTGTCTGCACATTACGGATATGGCTTTCTCGACTGCCTTCAGTGGTGATATTTGTCGAAGATATTTTACTCACGATTCTCTGAATATCTTCTTGTGAAATACATTGTGTCCTATATGATTTGATGGCGGAACGCAAATTGCACCAGTTTATCACGATATGGTTAGGTGTAGTTATGTTCAGTTCCGCACTGTCTGCAAAAACCACTATAGGAATAATTGGGTAATCACCGACCTCTTTCAATATCGCTTTAACGGCTCTCGCATGGGCGGCATTCTGACGAATAGGATTTCTCAATTTATGCTGTTCACTTGACCAACCCCAAAATCTCTTTTTGCCAAGCAGACTCTGTTTCCACTCTTCCGAGTTCTCATGTCCGAATATCCAACCTTTATAATTCTTGGTTTCGATTACAAAGATGCCGTATGGAGAAACTACGATGTGGTCTATCTGAGTTGTTCCATAGTGAGTCGGCAATAATATATCATTAAGCGTAATGTACTCCTTCGAGAGCCAATCCAGCTTTCGAGCCACACGCTTTTCCCCAAATTTGCCTATATTCTTGGGCGAAGACATCCAAATCTTAAATGCCACAAGTAGGACAAATATGCAGATGATTATTATTGAACTCATTATATTATGCTTTATACTCTGCAAAGGTACTCCGTTTTTTACGAATGAAAGACAGATAGGGCTACAAAAAGTGCATGAAGCGTGAAAATCCCGCTTCACTCGCCAAGTCCCTTCAAGAAGTTAACTCGGAGGGACAATACCTCCACGTTCAAGCCAAGGGTTTTCGGGCAAAAAATTATCGCAGAGAATTTTTCACCCGAAAAAACGCTCTGGTATCGCCGTCCGAGTTGAGACAGAGGTTGGGACTTAGCAAGCGAAGCGACCTACGACGCATAGTACAACAGGTCAAAATCTATTGCGGTAAGATATGCCGCATCTCTATTCTCAACCTGACTGCCATATCTATATTCTATTATAAGGTCTATCAACCACCGCCATCTTTTTAGTGCCCGATTTTTTTAGTGGGGACAAAAGCAGCTCAGCTCTCAACTCTGCATATTACAAAAGTTATCGTTTTTTCGGTCATACCACCGCTCTTTCTCGCACCTTTTTTTGCCTTCGTTTTTCGCTCCTTCCGACCCCGTTTCGGTGCGGAGCGTTTTCCCTCTTTTTACCCTTGTTTTACCCCTTTTTGTGCCTTTGCTTTCGTACCTGCTATGACAAGTGATGACATCTTATGACTTGTATAGTCTAACGGCTTAAATATCAATGTTTTATCAAATTTTGCTATATATATTTGCAGCGACAACATTAGTTATTAACGCTAAAAACTCACAGTTATGGCAAAGAAAAATGTAAGGGATGACCCCTCAAAAACACAAGTCACCGAGAACCCGCAGATGAGCGACATCGTGCTGGTCTTAGACAAGATGGAACTGCTCATTCAAGCGGTATCCGAAATCAACAAGAACGGCAAATATTCCACCGTGCCGGCAGACAAAGAGCATCAGAACTCCTTTCTCAAGATTGACCGTTATGCGACCTTCTTCGAGAACTTCCTCAAGAACTTCTGGAGTCAGTTGAAAGACCCTACACACTTCGGTCTCTTCACGATGAAGGAGGAGGAGTTCGACAAACCCGAAGTCAAGCAGGCCATCGAAGACCTTGCCGAAGGTAAGAAAACAAAAGCAGTGGAAGAGTTTCTCAAGAAGTATGAGATAACACCCAAAAATCAAACAGAACAAAGTATTAACAATCAAAATTCAGAAGCAATGGCAAAGAAAAATCAAACCCAGCAGCCCGTCGTTGAAGCTAACGACCAGCAGCAGAACAATCAGTATCGTTACAACGAGTCTATGATCAACTGGGACCAGTTGAAGAACTTCGGACTCTCGCGTGAGTATCTTCAGGAGCGAGGACTCCTTGACTCTATGCTCAAAGGCTACAAGACCAACCAACTTGTACCTATCAACCTTAACTTCGGCTCTGCCGTACTGCGTACCGATGCACGCCTGTCGTTGCAGCAGTCCAACACAGGTGAGGTGGTACTCGCCATCCACGGTATCCGCAAGCAACCCGAATTGGAGCGTCCTTACTTCGGACATATCTTCACTGACGAGGATAGAAAGAATCTTCTCGAAACAGGCAATATGGGCCGAGTGGTGGAACTCAAAGGTCGCAACGGAGAGTATATCCCATCGTTCATCAGCCTTGACAAGATGACCAACGAGGTGGTGGCCATGCGTGCCGAGAATGTCTATATACCTAACGAGATTAAGGGCGTGCAGCTCACCGATCAGGAGAAGAACGACCTGCGCGAGGGCAAGAAGGTCTATATCGAGGGTATGACCGCCAAGTCGGGCAACGAGTTCAACGCCCACATTCAGGTGAGTGCCGAGCGTAGAGGTATCGACTTCATCTTCGAGAACGACCGTATCTTCAACCGTACCGCTCTCGGTGGTGTGGAGCTTACCAAGCAGCAGATTGAAGACCTCAATGCAGGCAAGGCAATCTTCGTGGAGGATATGAAGCGTAAGGATGGCGAACTCTTCTCATCATATGTGAAACTCGATGAGGCGACAGGACGACCTAACTACACACGCTACAATCCCGACTCGCCCGAGGGTGCAAGAGAAATCTACATCCCGAAGGAGATAGGCGGTGTGAAACTTACCGCTGAGGAGCAGAAAGACCTGCGTGAAGGTCGCCCTATCTTCCTCAATGATATGGTGAACAACCGTGGCGAAGAGTTCTCCTCGTTCATCAAGGCAGACCTTGAGACGGGACGACTGATGTACTCACGCACTCCCGACGGCTTTGAGGAGCGTGCCAAGTTCGAGATTCCGAAGGAGATCTTCGGTGCCAAGCTCTCCGGTCAGCAGCGTGCCGACCTTCAGAGCGGCAAGTCGGTACTCGTGGAGGGCATGAAGGGCTTCGATGGCAAGAGCATCTCGCAGTATGTCAAGCTGAACTCCAACCAGAACAAGCTCGACTTCTATAACGAGAATCCCGACCGAAACCGCAACGCCTCACAGCGTAATGTGGTAGCCGAGAAGCAGGAGAAGCGTCAGTCAAAGGGACAGAGCATCTAATCTGTAGTGGGATAAGTCAAATCAATGTATAACTCTAAAATGAATATTAAGATGAACGACAAGAATAAAGCACCTTTCAAGGTGGAAGATGTAAACTGGGACGAACTTTCAGGTATCGGTATCCTCAAGGATGAACTCGAACAGGCAGGTGAGCTTGAGACACTGCTCCGAGGCGAGAAGACAGGTGTCGTATCGCTGAGCCTTGTACTCCTCGGTGTAGATGTGGTGATGGATGCCACTTTGCAGCTTGTACGCAAGAACGACTCTCCGCTGCTCGAAATCATCGGTATCAACCCCACGCAGTAACACGATTCCATTACTAACCTGACAGCCGTTTCCCGCACCGTAATCGGGACGGGAGACGGCTTCTTTAATTCCCGAAAATATGATAGCAATTATAGCAGAAAAGCCGAGCGTAGGTCAGGACATCGCCCGCGTCATCGGTGCAACAGAGAAGAAGGATGGTTATATGGCAGGCAACGGGTATCTTGTAACCTGGGCATTGGGACACCTCGTTTCCCTCGCTATGCCATCGGCATACGGATATGGCAAGGCTTCGCATGAGGATTTGCCTATGCTCCCCGAACCGTTCCAGCTTGTGGTAAGACAGATCAAGACCGACAGAGGTATGGTAACGGACATCGGTGCCGCCAAGCAGCTCAAGGTTATTGACGAGGTATTCAGCAAGTGTGACAGCATCATCGTGGCAACGGATGCAGGGCGTGAGGGAGAACTTATCTTCCGATACATCTACCACTACCTCGGATATACCAAGCCCTTCAAGCGTCTTTGGATCTCCTCACTCACGGACGAGGCTATCCGTGCAGGTCTGAGCAATCTCAAGGATGGCGAGGCTTACGATAGTCTCTACCACGCTGCCGACTGCCGTGCCAAGGCTGATTGGCTCGTGGGCATGAACGCCAGCCGTGCATTGGCTTTGGCTTCGGGTATGCCGAACAATTCCCTCGGACGAGTGCAGACACCCACACTGGCGATGATATGCAGCCGCTACAAGGAGAACCGTGATTTCGTTTCTACACCTTATTGGCAACTGCACATCACCCTTGAGCATCTGGGCGAGTTCCGCCAGTTCGCACATATCGAGGACTTCAAGAGCAAGGAGCAGGCAGAGGCGGCACACGCACGATTCTCGCCCGACTCAACGGCACTCATCACAAAGGTGGAGCGCAAGCGTACCTACCAGCAGGCACCGCTACTATATGACCTCACCACCTTGCAAAAAGACTGCAATATCCACCACGATATGACAGCCGACAAGACTCTATCGGTGGCACAGTCGCTCTATGAGAAGAAATATATCTCATATCCGAGAACGGGTAGCAGATATATCTCGCACGATTTGATGGAGCAGGTCTATGATTCCCTTTGGAAGATTGCCACAATGCCGGAGTTCAAGGAGTATGGCAAGCGTTTCGACTTCGAGCATCTGAATATGCGTAGTGTAGATGATGACAAGGTGACGGATCACCACGCACTCATCATCACAGGCGTAGAGCCAGAAGAACTGAACACCCACGAGCAGATTGTCTATACGATGATTGCAGGGCGTATGCTTGAAGCGTTCTCGCCACGCTGCGAGAAGGAGTCATTGGTTATGGAGGCGACAGCCGAGGATATGAAGTTCCGTTCACGCTCTACCACCATCGTCAATCCGGGCTGGCGTGCAGTCTTTGCCCGTAAGGAGGATGCCGAGAAGGACGAGACGGAAGCGAACAAGGGTACGGCACGCTTTGCCGAGGGTGAGCAGATACCCGTAACAGGTTATGGTATGGCACAGCGTAAGACAATGCCTAAACCTCTCTATACCGAAGCGACACTTCTTGCCGCTATGGAGACTTGCGGCAGGAACATCACCGATGAGAAGGCAAAAGAGGCAATGAAAGAGCTGGGAATCGGAACACCTGCCACACGAGCCGCCATCATCACGACACTCTTCAAGCGCGACTACATCGAGCGTTCAGGCAAAGCTCTTGTACCTACCGAGAAGGGACTCTACATCTACGAGGCGGTAAAGGATATGCAGGTAGCCAATGTGGAGCTGACAGGCAGTTGGGAGAAGACGCTCCTGCAAATAGAGCAGCATACTTTGGAGACACGCTCCTTTATGCACTCCATCGAGAGTTTTACCTCGCAGGTTACACGCGAGGTCCTCGGACTGAAATTCCCGGCACCCAAACAGCGTACCCTCCCTTGCCCCAAATGCGGTACAGGCAAAGTAATGATACGCCCGAAGGTCGCCAAGTGCGACAATCCGGATTGCGGTCTGCTTGTATTCCGCAAGGTACTGAACAAGGAACTTAACGAGCAACATCTGGAACAGTTGCTCTCATCAGGAGCGACCAAGCTGATCAAGGGATTCAAGGGAAAGAAAGGCAACTCCTTCGATGCCGCCGTAGCCTTTGACGATGAGTTCAATGTAACGCTGGCATTTCCTGAAAAGAAGAGAGGTAAGAAAAGATGATGTCAGTCATCCCGATTCGTAGGCAAAGGTGGTGAACCGCCCTCATTCCACCCAGCAAGGTCGTGCCGCAGGCGGTTTCGGCAAAAATCATCCTCGCACGGCTGCGGTATTTTTACCGAAAACCTTGCAGGTGGAGGCGTTTCACATCCAAGCCCACGAAATCGGGAACGACTGTTCCCACTAAATAATATAGGATATGAAAACAAATGACCCGACCGTAAGAAAGAGAATGAAGTGGATAGGTATGATACTGTTAGCCGTAGTAGCGGCATTAGGTTTCAGCTATCTCTATACACGAGGTGTATCACCCGTATGGGCTGCGGTAGCCATCGTATGCTTCCCGGGCTTCTTCCGATTCATATACAAGATTGCCTGTATCGTAATGGCGGCATTGATACTCTTTGCCATACTAAGTTTCTTGGTCTTCTAACTCTTAAAGCAATGAAAAGGTCTTGTCATCGACATACATCATATAAGCAGTCATATTGCAATATGGGTTGTGGGAGCTGTCCTTCTCGGACGGCTCTTTTTGTAGGCGAACGATTCAAGTATGAGGATAAGAATGAAGAAAGGGATAGAGAAAATACCAGCCATTGGCAAGCCGATGAACTACAGGGCAAAGTTGGCCAATGCTTCTTATCGGACAGCAAGGTCGGGCCACAGGTGGTTTCGGAGAAAATCATCCTCGCCGTGCTGCGGTATTTTCCCCGAAAACCTTGCCTTACCGGAAGCATTAGCCGTAACGCCCTCGTAGTTCAACGGACTGCCAAAGTCCGAGTATTAACCATATGATAAAAGATAAAGCTATGAATCAAGCAATCATCGCAAGTGTACCGATGGCACCGATGCAGATGCCTGTGGTACGTAGAAGAAGAGTAAAGGTCGCAGAACCTGAAATCAAGTTGCCGCCAAGAGGCTCACGAGGTCCGGTACATATATCGGAGCTGCTCAATCCCATTCTGGAGATAAGCAAGCACCCTGACCGTAACAGACTGCTTGCAGAGTTCTTCAACCAGTGAACATCACAAGAAAATAATTCAGTATTAACATTAAATCATAAAGTTATGTTTTTCACATCAATTTCACAGATGATGACCGAGAGCGTAGATCTGACTCTGGTCATCCGCAAAGCGAACGGACAACTTACTGTATCAACACTGCCGAAGGCTAATGGGCTGAAAGATGAGGCTGCAAACCACATCATTCCGCTGACACTAACGGGCACTCCCGAAGAGATGGATGCAGAATTCCTGCAACACATCATGCAGCCTATACGCAAGGCTACGGGACTTATCTCCAATTTGATGGAGTTCGAGAAGCAGGCAGACAAGGCCGCTGCCAACAGTAAGGCGGCAAAGGATGCCAAGGCTAAGGAGACCAAGGAGGAGAAGGAGAAGCGTGAGAAGTACGAGAAGCATATGAAGAAGGCCGAGGAGCTTATCACAGCCAAGAATCATAAGGATGCCATCACCGCACTCCAGCAGGCTCGTATGTATGCCACTGCCGACAAGCAGAAGGAGGTAGATGAGAAGATTGCCGCACAGAAGAAGGCGATGAACCAAGGCTCGCTCTTCGAGATGATGGAAGAGACTCCTGCACCTGCTCCACAAGTGGCACAACCGCAGAATGTGGCACCGCAACCTGCACAGCAGACTATACAGCCGCAGGCAGCACCCCGACAGATGCCGCCACAGCCACAACAGACTGTAATGCGTCCCGTGCAGCAGCCTATGCAACGCCCTGTTCAGCAAGCCCCACAGCCTCAGTATGGTGGGCAGCCTATGTTCTCCGCACCACAAGGCGGTTATCCACCTCAGAATGCAGGACAGCAGCATCCTCACTATCCGCAGGGTGAGATTCCGATGTTCCCACATCATGAAGAGCCTCCTATGCCTGAAGAGTTACAGCAGGCATATATGCACGAAGGCCCTGCATATCGCCCCGAGGATTATGAGGAATATCCCGACTTCCCTCAGTCAATGTTAGAAAATCATTATTCACAGGCATACGCCCAAACAGTTTAAGACTATGGCACTTTTAAGAAACGAAATGCAGCGATCATTCACCTTCAAGAAAGGTACAGAGATGATTACACTTCCTGATCCCAATCCGAATGACTCTCCGGAAAGTGTGATGAGCTTCTACTCGAACATCTATCCGGAACTGACCACCGCAACCGTACACGGCCCGACCATCAAGGATGACAAGGCTGTATATGAGTTCAAGACAACCATCGGAACAAAAGGATGATAACTATGAGTAAGGACACTAAAAAGAAGAAGTCATGCAGACCATTGGACGAACATCAGTCGGAACAGCTCGCAAGGATGATAATCGCATCGACCAAGCGGGAAGTACGATACGGTGTGACAAGAGTAGAGAGAGTTACGGCGCCAACGGGTGCCGTAATTCTTTTCTAAAGACACCTATTCTTCCCATAGCACCACAGACTATTATGAGGGAGAGCTATTGTGGAAACAGTTATAACCTAATCACGCAGGAGAATTACGAATACCTGCGTGATTCTTATTTCCGCTATGCCGAATTGATGAATGTAAAGGTGGAGCATACGCCCGGTAGAAGTATAGGTGAAAGCATATCCAACCTATATCACGAGATGGATACCATTAAAGGCGATGGCATAAATCTCAATTACGAGGAGGATGGCGGTCGCCTATACTTTAATCTGTGGCAGACACATACCTGGGGAGAATATACGCTATACTATTTCCCTATGAGGTTTGTGGAGAATCTTAATTCTAAGCTTAGACGAATCGTTATTACTTTCATTCATAATCTAATGAAGGCAAACGGATTCTCGACAATCAATGACGAGGATGATGTTGATTGCATTTTGGAATGGATATCCGATCCTCCGGAAGATGAAGAACCGGAAGAACGTAAGAAAAGAGAACGGCTGATACGCTCTTATAAGAAAGGTGGAAAGGCGTACAATCTCCTAGATAGGGTATGGCGCAAGTCCTACTACAAGAACCTGCCGAGAGCCATTGAAGATTATGACTGCAAAAATGGCTTTGAGCAAGGTTTGATAGAGTTGATGAGGAAAGGATTGGAGTTCATTACACCTAATAAGTCAATTATGTATTACGCATACGATCCTTTCTATGATGAAGAGCCTGATGTCCTTCCCGTAGGCTTGGAACAGCAAATAAGGGTTGTATATGATTTCGATATGTTGACTGATTATCTTGAAGATCATCTCACGCAAAATCTATATAACTCTTACGACATTATTCCGATTTCTACATTCGAGGTTACACCTCATACAGAAAAGCCGTTCTCATTGGAAGATACCTATCCCGAAAGGTTCTTCAAGTGGGCAGATGATTTTATTCACTACATACGATAATCACTATGGATACAAACAAACTTACCAAACAGATAAATACGATGCTGCACCCCCGTGCGGCACTGATAGCATACTCCACAGATGGAGGAGATACATACTTCCTTGAAGTAAGGAGCATAGATAATGAGGGAGCCATGAGCGAAGGCCGTCCCGTAACAGTAGACTTCATCAACGAACTCATCAAGGGATATTCCGAAAGGCACAGCAGCACACCGCATGGCCGCATCCCAACAAATATGCTATGGAGTGATACCCGCAAGGGCTACGAGAAATATATCTGGTATAACCCGCCACAAAAGCGTATGATGTTCTTCAAGGAGTCGCTACATATTGAGAATGCCGAGTACAACCTGCCCGGTGTCATCTATGAGGTGCGCGATGAGCGTATGAATATCTACGCATACATAGACAAGGAGCTGAAGCCTGAAACGGAACTCTACGCTGCTCCGTTCTTCAATGTCACGGGGTCAAGCGTCTGTCTTGGCTCGGCAAAGATTGACAAGCCGACAGAGATTACCTACGACAAATTACTTGAGTACTGGGAGAAGAAATTCTGGCTCACGGAGTTCTCACACCTCGGAGGTAACGGAAATCCCACAAAGAGTAACCTTGTGCTCGTAACAAAGGCGGCAAAGGATGCTCCATTCAACCTCGAAGAGTTAAAGCCTCTAAAGAATTTGAAACTTAAAGATATACTACGATGAAAAGAGTACATTATACCGACAGTTATCTGCTCGTACCACAACACCCTGTAACGGTAAACCTTATAGGTGGTGGAGGTACAGGCTCGCAAGTATTGACAAACCTTGCACGATTGGATGTAACACTTCGTGCCCTCGGACATCCGGGACTATTCGTAACGCTATACGATCCCGATATTGTAACTGAAGCCAACATAGGACGACAACTTTTCGGGTATTCCGACTTGGGGCTGAATAAGGCGAATTGCCTGATAACACGCATCAACAACTTCTTCGGAAATGACTGGAAGGCTGTGCCGGCACTCTATCCCTCCAATATGAAAGATGTACGACAGGAACATCTTGCCAATATCACTATCACCTGTACAGACAATATAAAGTCGAGAATAGACCTCTGGAATGTACTCAAAGCATTGCCACAGTACAATTATACGAACTATCAGACACCTCTGTATTGGCTTGATTTCGGCAATACGCAAACATCGGGACAGGTTGTATTGGGCAGTATCCCAAAGAAGATAAAGCAACCTACTTCTCAAATCTACCAGACCGTACCGTCATTAAAGGTCATTACCAAACTTGTGAAGTATGCCCGAATCAAGGAAGAGGACTCCGGCCCGAGCTGTTCACTTGCCGAGGCATTGGAGAAGCAAGACCTGTTCATCAACTCCACATTGGCACAACTTGGCTGCAATATCCTCTGGAAGATGTTCCGACATGGTATGATAGAGCATCACGGACTCTATCTAAACCTTACGACAATGAAGGTCAATCCGATAATGGTATAATCAATAGTAGCTGTCATATTCACACAAATATGATGGCTTTTTTATGCTATCGCCCACTTTTATAACAATATAGCCAACATTTTTAGCGTTTTATATTACATCACAGCCTTGAATAGCTATTAAAAAATGATAAAGTCGCCTTAATTTTTTGCTTTATTAGTAATTTTGCGCTCCAAGGCATATATGATAAACTGTTCGGACTAACCCGAGCCTTAAATATAGGACGCAATGAAGATTCAAAGAAAGTTAGCCTTAGGCTATACTATTATTGTCGCCCTAATTGGTGGTATCGTATATACGTACCTGCACGAGTGGCGACAGATGAACAGATTGGAGCGTGAAGTGAAAGAGATTCACCGTCTCCGGCAAAGTGTGCATGAGGCATACGTGCATATGCTCGACCTCACGATGTTCGGTGAGACGATCCTCGAATGGGAGGAGGCAGACACCGCACTCTACCGTGCCAAACGCATGGAGGTCGACAGCATTCTCTGCGAGTTCAAGAACTACTATTCGGGAGAACGAATAGATAGTCTGCGGCATCTGATGGCAGAGAAGGAAATCCAACTATTCAATATCTCTCAGCTGTTTGATCGGCAAATGGAACTTGGCGAGGAACTTGCCGAGCGTGTTCCCGTAATCGCTTATGAGAGTACGCAGGAGCCCCCGAAGAAGAAAGGTGGTTTCTTGGGACTCTTCAAGAAAAAGGAGAAGACTCCGCCTCAATCCACAACTTCCACGAAACTCTACACCCTCAATCGTGATGTCATCAGAAAACAATCCGAGCAGAGTCGGAGATTATCGGAAACGGCAGACAGTCTGGCACAGCGTAATCTCAACATCAACCTGAAACTGAAAAATTTCATCACGGTATTGGATGAGCGTGTTACAGCCGACCTTCAGGAGCGTGAAGAACAGATCATCAAAACCCGTGAACGGACAAAAGTATGGCTGGGTGGCATAACGGCCTTCATCTTCCTTGCTCTGCTGCTCTCATACATCGTCATTATGCGTGACTACGGTCGTAAAGAGCGTGGTCGCCGCAAATTGGAGGCAAGCAACCGCAAGAATGCCGAGTTGCTTGAAATGCGTAATAAGATCATCCTGACTATCTCGCACGACATACGAGGTCCGCTCAATAATATCCTCGGTTATACGGAGCTGGCTATGGATACACGGGAGAAGAAAAAACGCAATCTGCAACTGAAAAAGGTTTTAGGTCGCAGCAAGCACATACTGCATCTTGTAAACAACCTGCTCGATGTCTATCGTCTTAATCAAGCGAAAGAGACAATGCACCCTGTGCCATTCCGTATTTCTGACCTGCTGAATCGTGTGGTGGACGGTGCCACACAGCCTATCAATGATAAAGGTCTGCTCTTTGAGCATGAGTTCGTAGGAACCGATGCAGTAGTCAAAGGCGATGTCGATAGAATAGAGCAAATCATCAACAACCTTATTGCGAATGCCATCAAGTTCACTTCCGCTGGGCATATCGGATTCAATGTATCCTATATGGACGGCACATTTACAATGAAAGTCAGCGATACGGGTATGGGCATGACCGAAGAGATGATGAAGCGTATCTACTTGCCATTCGAGCGTGCCGCAAGTGCAGAAAACTCCGATGGGTATGGTCTTGGCCTACCAATCGCCCACGGAATAGTGACAATGCTTGGCGGAACAATCAATGTGGAGAGCGAATTGAATAAAGGTACTACATTCACTGTCATTCTACCGTTGCCAATCACTGATGAGCCTGTTGAAGAGGAAAGTGTTTCGTTTGACGCATCTCTGCATCTGCCGAAGAATGTCATCGCCATCGATGATGATATGCTGCAACTTGAGCTGGTTAAGGAGATGCTGGAACGTAACGGTGTATCGTGTACGATTTGTAGCAAGGTGGATAAACTGACGGAAGAAATGCGTAAAAGGAATTATGACCTGCTACTGACAGATATCCAGATGCCCAATACCGATGGCTTCAAACTGCTTGAACTGCTACGCAGGTCACGCATTGGCAACTCCAAGGAAATTCCTATTGTGGCTATGACAGCCCGAAGTGAGGGCGAACGCGAGGCTTTGCTCGATGCAGGTTTTGATGGCTGTATCTTCAAGCCGTTCTCAATGAATGAACTGTTGAAGGTCATTGCTTCAGTAGTCAAGGGACGCGAACCAGGCAGCGAAACCGATTTCTCCGTGATGCTTGCCAATGTATCGGACAAGAAGAAAATCCTGAGAACGATGATAGAGACATGCGAGAAGGATATTGTTGATTTGAAGATTGCAATGACAGCCGAGAACAGGGAGTCGATGCGAAGCATAGCACATCGTATGTTCCCGATGTGGGAGATGGTATCGATGGATGAGATTCTGCTTGCTTACCGCAATGTCCTGAAGGATACGGACTGTGATACTCAAACCGTGTTGAACCACACGAATCACATAATAACCCACATAGAGCACCTGATTGAGGATGCCGGAAATGAGATAGAAAGAATAGTCGATGAAGAAAAGAATATTGATAGTAGAGGATAATATAACCCTATCACAGATTATTAGAGACTGGCTGGAGCGTGAAGGATATGCAGTCGCAACGGCTATTAATGAACCCTTTGCTCATAAATTGCTACGCAAGGAGTCGTTCGACCTGATACTCTCCGATGTGCGACTGCCACAAGGTGACGGCATACACCTCCTTGAATGGATTAACAAGGAGAAGATGGATATCCCATTTGTGATAATGACCGAGTACGCATCGGTAACGGATGCAGTCAAGGCAATCAAGATGGGTGCAAAGGACTATCTTGCCAAGCCGGTATTCCACGAGCAGTTGGTGGAGATGGTCAAGGAGTTGCTAAAGCCCGTATCAACAATACGCAGTAAGGAGAAGGAACTCTTCAAGCGTACAAGCCCCAAGGCTATGGAAGCTATGAATATGGCGGAGTTGGTTGCTCCATCGGATATTTCAGTATTGATTCTTGGAGCAAACGGAACAGGCAAAGAGTCCGTTGCCCGAACCATTCACTTCCATAGCAACCGCAAGGATAAGCCTTTTGTAGCGGTGAACTGCGGTGCCATACCTCATGAACTGGCAGCTTCTACATTCTTCGGACACGCAAAGGGTGCTTTCACGGGTGCTGATGCCGACAAAGGTGGATGCTTTGAAGCCGCCAATGGCGGTACGCTCTTCCTCGATGAGATAGGGACATTGCCATACGATATGCAGTCTTCATTGCTCCGTGTGTTGCAGGAGGGTACATTTATGCCGGTAGGCTCAAGCACAGAGCGTGTGGTGGATGTCCGCATCGTGGCTGCAACCAATGAGGATATGGAGAAAGCCATCGCCGAGGGTCGTTTCCGTGAGGACTTGTATCATCGTCTGGGAGAGTTTGAGATAAGGCAACCGTCGCTTGCCGAGTGTCCCGAAGATATTTTGCCACTTGCCAACTTCTTCCGCGAGAAGTTCTCGGCAGAACTGCATCGTGAGAGAACAGGCTTTACCGCAGAAGCGGAACGGTTGTTGCTCTCACACTCCTGGTCAGGCAATATAAGGGAGTTGCAGAACAAGATTAGACGGGCGGTATTGATGGCTAAGGATACGCTCATTGACTATGCGGATTTGAACATTACTCCTGCAATACAAGCAGATGCTTCGGAGGCTCCACTGCTTCCGTTAAAGGACGAGGAACTGGAGAAACAGAGCATCATCAGAGCCTTGCAGTCGTGTGGTGGTGTTAAGACAAAAGCGGCTCAAATGCTCAATGTAGACTCATCTACACTATACCGTAAGATGAAAAAGTACGGCATAAAATGATGATTGTGGGGGTAATATGAACCGCGTATCGGCAAAAAGTTGTATCTTTGAGCCGTAAAATTGAAATATCGTGACAGAACATTAGTGGTCTCTGTCCGTTTACATAACATAAGTTCGCAAGAATCCTAAACAGAAATCTGGCAGTGGAAGTTAAAGTGATGAATTGCGTAATGCTTATGCTATGCGTATGCATAGCGTGGCATCGCGTGTATCACTTTGGGCTTGCCAGAGCCTCTGTTTAGATGCGTGATGACCACGCTTCTTTTTTTGAACGGAGGTAACGATATGGCAAAGATTCAGATCATAGCAGCGATGACAATGGACGGCTTTCTTCCGAAAGCTGACGAGAACTTAATGCAGTGGGTAATGAATGATGCCAAAGGCTTTCCATATTGGCACGAGCAGAGCGTATATCGCCTGATGCCACACTATCCTCTACTGGACCTGCTTGCCGAGAAACACTCCGACAACAACCAATCCGATACATACATCGCTGAAATATCCGACAAGGATAGCATAGAGCTTCTGCGAGGACTATCCCGTTACAATCTCATTGATGAGATGGTTGTCTATATCCTGCCAATCATTGCAGGTAAGGGAACTCCCGTATTCGATGACCTTACTCCAAGTAGTTGGAGCGTTCATAAAACCACCTTATTCTCCAACGGGATAACACGCATCATCTATCGCAACTCTTGCATTTTGCAATAGCAGGTTGCGAAAAAGTGTTGCATTTTGCAATACTCTAAAAATCCTCAATTTTTACGCTGAAAATTTTTATTTCACTGATACACAATGATGTATCAGTGTCTTTTTGTGTCTTTTCATGTCATTGGCACGCAGGATGCCATTTAATAAGTATAACCTGTTGCGCAACACGGTGTAGTAACCCGATTATTTACACTTAAACAGATTATACAATGTTACAAATAAATAGTGAAACCGCCCACAAGATGTTCATCCAACTGATGGAACGCTTCGATAAGATTGAGAAGATGCTGGAGCGACAGAACAAGATGAAGGAGTGTCTTGATGGCGACACGCTGCTGGATAACTACGATCTGAGCAAACTGCTTGGCGTGACTCACCGTACCCTTGCACGATACCGCCAGAAGAAACTTATCCGCTACTATATGATTGACGGACGCACATACTACAAGGCTTCCGAGGTCAAGGACTTCTTCGAGCAGAAGGGCTTGCCACTTCCGGCAAGTATGAGAAATAATCCCAATGTCTAACCTCAAAACAAGTATGGAATATGGAAATCGTATGTATAGATAAGAAGGCATTTGATGAGATATGCAGCCACTTCAACGAGTTTGAGGATAGAGTGAACAGACTATGCCGACCTAATCAGGATCTTGGCCTCAAGAACTGGATGGATAATCAGGATGTGTGCCAGGTACTCCGAATATCAAAACGCACGCTACAAGTATATCGCGAGAAGGGACTGATACCGTTTGCTCGTATCAAACACAAGATATTCTACAAGCCCGAGGATATTCAGAGATTTATAGAAAGTAATTATCATCCCATTAAAAAGAAGAGAATATGAGCAGTTTTTTTATAGATAAGACCGACCCGCAGATTGCAGAAATATTAGACCGTCTGAAACGGGTGAACAAGATTCTTCAAAAGACGGAGACTCTGGTACAACCGACATTGAACAACGAGAGGTTCCTGACTGATGAGGAGTTATCCAAGATACTCAGAGTGAGTCGCCGCACATTGCAGGAGTATCGCTCGGCAGGTGCAATACCTTACTACCTTGTTCAGGGCAAGGCTCTTTACAAGGAGTCAGAGATTGAAAAGATTCTCAATGATTCCCATAAACGCTGCGTAGAGGAACAGCGATGGGTATGACCCTAAACAATAGCAACGACCCCGATTGAGGCCGTTGCTATTGTTTTTATACTGTTGTCCGCTTCCATTTGATACATCTCTCAAACTTCAGACCCTCATCTGCGAGTTCTATCTTCTTATCGGCAGTAACCTCACGCAGGCGTTTCATATCCTCATCAACCTTCTTGTCCGTTACATGGGCATAAATCTGTGTGGTGGTGATGGAGGTATGCCCCATCATCTTACTTACCGTCTCAATAGGTACACCCAGCGATAAAGTTATATGCGTTCCGAAATTATGACGAGCTTTGTGGTAGGTAATATGAAAGCCATACACCTCACTCAACTCCTGCATTAGCATTGACATATAGTTTCGGTCCCAGGTATTGAATACCTTATCACTTTGCCGCTCATGCTTGTACTTTTCGATAATCCGAAGTGGTATATCCAACAGACGAATAGAAGACAGCGTATCCGTTTTTTTACGCTTGATATGTATCCACCAGCTGCCATCTTCTGCCTGTGTTATATCGTTCACGGATAACCGTCTTAAATCAGCGTATGCCAATCCTGTAAAAGTCGAGAAGATAAACCAATCGCGTACCCGTTGCAATTGAGGCTTATCTACAGGCGTTGACATCAAAGTTTTAAGATCCTCCAACTTCATATGTCGGCTCTTGCGTTTAGGCAACGGTGGATGCAGACGGCAGTAAGGATCTCTACGCAAAGTGCCTTGACTGACAGCCCGCATTGTCATCTTTTTCAACCTATACAAATGTTCGTGTACCGTCTTGGGACTTAGACGGCAATCGCTTTGCAGAAATATCTCAAAGTCGTCATAGAACACCTTGTCAAGGCTTCGCAATGTGACATCTTCTACACCCCGTTTTTCCTGAATAAACGCTGCAAGGTGCTTGTATGAGCGTTGGTAACAGTCATAGGTCTCCTTGATTCTATCCACGCCAACACGCTTCTTAAACTCCTCATTGTGTTCACGGAAGAGAGCGAGCAATGTTACAGGCTTTTGTCCGATACCCTTGACTGCGTTCTTGACAAGTTCTGCCGTAACAAAGCCTAAACTCTTCTTGATATGGTTATAGTGTTCGGTTATCTCCTTGGTAAGTTCGTCAATGGCTCTGTTTACCGTTACGGCATTTTCGCTACGACCATCGGCACGACCCTTGTCGGGATTCCAGATAGAAGGATTCACCGATACTTTCGTGCCGATTTGTTCCCATTCGGCATCAATACTGACTTTGCACAATAGTTGGCACATACCATCCTTGCGTACTTTCGTGCGGTTGATGTAGAACAATATGGCGAAGGTGCTGCGACGCTTTGTGTTCTGATTCTCTGTATTCTTGTCTGCTTTCATATATAGTCGTTTTAATGGTTGTCAAATGGCGATTGTAAAGCGTTCACTAATCTTGCTGTCGAGCCTTTTAGTGTCGGCATCAATCTTTTCATCGGTTACTTTGGCATAAATCTGAGTGGTATCGACCCGTGTATGTCCCAGCATCTTGCTGACCGTTTCCAATGGTACACCATGCGAGAGAGTAATCTCTGTAGCGTATGTATGTCTGGCCGCATGAAAGACGATTCTACGGTTGATACCGCATATCGTGGCAATCTTTTTTAGGGAAAGATTCACATCGGAATTACAATACATAGGCAACAGCTTTCCATTCGGTTCTACATCACGATACTTATTAAGTATATGTAAGGGAACCTCAAGGAGCGGAACTTCATACTCGACCTTGGTCTTTTTACGGGAGGTCCGTATCCAGAGCGTGCCGTTTTCATCCGTTACCAAATCTTCTTTGGTCAGCATACACATATCACCATAAGATATTCCGGTGTAGCAGGAGAACAAGAATAAATCTCTGACGATATAAAGTCTTGCATTATGCAACGGTGTTGTCATAATCAGTTCCAATTCGTCTGCCGTGAGATATTTCTGTTCACGCTGTGGGCGTTCAGGTTCATATCCCCAGAATGGATTGAATGTGAGAATACCGTCTGCTACGGCTTCATTGATAATGGTTCTAAAAGAGGTCGTAAGATGGACTATCGTACCAAGAGCCAAATGGCAGTCTGTTCGTAAGTGAAGATCATATTTCTCGATAAACGAACGATCCAATGCCGTAAAGGGAATATCGGTCAGTTTATATTTCTCATTGAGGAATTTCTCTACATGCATATAGGCATACTTGTAAGCACGAAGAGAACCTGCGACGCGGTTCACACCTACACGCTTCTCGAAGTTCTTGATGAAGGTGCGGAAATAACTCATCAAGGTCTGCTGCCCCGAAGCCATACCCAAAAGCAGGCACTTGATATCTTCGGCAGTTACTCCTTCTCGTATTGCCGATTGTTCTTGATAGATATGTAGAGCCGAGGCTCTAATCTCGTCTAACTGACGATTGATTTCGCGTGCTGCGACGCTCTTACCCGTAGCACGACCAGAGTGCCACATCGTATGTGGTACCGACAGTTTCACACTGAATGCCGCTTCGGAGTACTTGCCGACATTCAACCTTGCCATTACGGGGCAGTTCCCTTTGGCATCTGCTTCGCTCTTTTTAAGGTAGAACGACACCTTTACATCTGCCTGATTCATAACTCATTTCTTTGGTTGCAAAAATAAATCTTACAGAGTTAATGAACGGCATGTAGAACATAGCGGAACAAGGCAACAAGTACTTGACAATTAATCTCATTCCCGTATTTTTCTTCCAACGAGAAAAAATGATTACCTTTGTCAGTGCAATGATAGAAAAAACAAGCGTTCTTTGTGGCTGTTGTAGGGTATGTGCAAGAGATTAAAGATGCTGTTTCTACCAACTTTCCCTTCCATAAAAAGGCAACGGATAGGTAGCATTTCTTTCTCTAATACCCACCATATATGGCTCCTTCTGCCGAAATTAACAATATGGTGAGGTAACACAAAAATGGTATAAGTACCAACCACTTATCATATTTTGCCCTCATCCTGCCATTTTTACGCAAGTTCTTTGTATCTTTGCACGTCGGGAAAGCAATTCCCGCACATAATTCAGTACATTTATAATATAAAAAACATGGAAAATAAGTACATCACCGTAGCATACAAACTGTACGTTATGCAAGACGGTCAAAAAACATTAGTAGAAGAAGCAACCGCAGAGCACCCTTTCCAATTCATTTCGGGATTGGGAACCACGCTTGAACGTTTTGAAAGCGAAGTTGCCGCCCTGAACAAAGGCGATAAATTCGATTTCGTCATTCCAAGCGCAGAAGCTTACGGAGAATATATGCCCGAAGGTGTACGCACTGTATCCAAAGATATGTTCACCATCGATGGTGTCTTTGATGCAGAACGTATCTTCGAAGGAGCCGTTATTCCTTTGCAAGACAATGAAGGACATCATTTCTATGCCACTGTGGGCGAAGTGACTGCCGACACAGTGACTGTAGACCTGAATCATCCCCATGCAGGTAAAGACCTGACATTTGTGGGTGAAGTAACAGAATCACGTCCGGCCACAAATGAGGAAATTCAGGAAATGCTGAATGCAATGAGTGGTGAAGGTTGCGGATGTAGTTGCGGAGACTGCGGAAACGGTTGCGGCAGCCATGACGAAGGTTGTGAATGTGGACATTGCCATTAAGACAACTCGGAAAAGATTCTGCAAAAAACACTAAAGTGTTTTACAAAAAGACCTTGGAGTTTTTTTTAAAGACCTTGAACTTTAACAAAAACTCCAAGGTCTTTTTCGCAACGTACCGAAAGCAAACACCACTCTCGGTCAAACATGCGAAACCGCCCATCGGAACAAACAAATTAACCATCTGATTTTTAAATATATAGCTCTATTTTTAGGACCACTAGGACCAGGGACCACCTTTATGAGTTTTTGAACCTGCATTTATAGAAATTGCAACGTATATTCACCTATCATTCAACAATTTACATCTTAAAAAAACGGACAAGGCTTTTGGGTAAGATTAGAAAAAGAATTAGAAGTAGGTATTCATAATATAATAGTCCGTTAATTTTTGAATTAACATTTATGCTGCAATGGCTGCAAATCTAATCCCTTCTTCCCATAGCTTTCGATTTATTTCCTTGTCAGGCTCAATTCCTAAAATGGAAATAAATCGTCGCATAAGAAAAATGTTGTGGCACAACACTTTTACCGACATCATAGAAAATACCGCTCCCTTTTCCAAAACATTTACTCTAGCTATATTGACACTTGTCAATGTGGCATTGAAATGGATATCCTCATCTTTATATGAGGGTGACTACCGCTCATGGCAACATTTGTGGAGAGGGGAGTCTCTGCTTAATTTAAGCTATATGCAGCATCTGTTCGACAATAAGATAACTTTGATGATTAATCCCGGATTGTCTTTATTAAATTATAAATTACATACTCAGCCTAAATGTCAGGATTGGACATTCCGCACAAATTCTTGGATTCGGTATCAGTTGCATTCCAACCATCAGTTTTCCTTGGGATTTGCTATGGGAAATTATCACCATCCATTACCAGTTTTCTTCTTTGGCACAGAAAGAAAAATACCTGTTGTCTTACAACGGGCAATATTATGAAGCCAGCCACGCCTTTGTGAAACTGGTGGGAGGACTGCAACAGCAAGAGAAGGAAGAAGCGATGAGAAAGTAGCCTATGTTTATCCTTGTTTAAAATGATTTTCATGAAAAAAAAGATTTTTATAAAGACAGCAAATTGGAGAATATTAAGAGAGAATTTTAACGGAGCCGTGTTCTACTATAAATAAAAAATAAAGCCTTTATAAACCGATTCCGAAAGGCAGAAAAACGACCGGAAGGCTTGTACGCCTAAAGTCTTTCATTATCAAGTTGTTATACCCTGTATTTTAAGACCGGAATCACACATAGGTGGTCCTTGGTCCCAGTGGTCCTAAAATAAAAGATATTATACTGATAATCAGCCACATTCATTCAATCAAGGCAGCGATATCCGATACCCATTTTTTAAGAGGTATATCCGGATGAATATCTATACTGATAATCGATTATTTCATTTATTTAATAAAGTCTGTACCTATTCCCAAAACAGGTTCGGCAGCGATAGATATTCTGCAAATATTCATACGGTTCCATTTTATTTCTACCCTACCGGAAGGAATGAACATACATAAGTATTTCTTAATGAAGCTTGAAAACCGAAAACAAGAACAAGCGGATAAGTTCCAATAGAACTATGTTTTTCAATAAATTTTAGATTAACACCGCAAATATACAATATTTTTAAGAAAACAAAGAAGAAGTACTTCGTTTTTCTAAAAAAATATCATTTTTATAAAATATCAAATAATAAACATAGGCAATATAATGCTATTCAGCATATCTGAATAACCTTTTATATCCCAATTTCATCCTTATTCCAAGGTAAACTACTATTAAATTGGGTAGAATATAAGGGCCTTAGTTAAAACATTCTACTCCTTTTTCTGCTCAAACAGTCTGTTTATCATACTATTTTTTCCCATTATTCTTAAAAACATAGTTCTATTGGAACTTATTCCGCTCATGGATTCACATGTTTTTCACAAACAATTAAATAATAGTAATATGTTAAAACATCTCAAATCAGTCGGTATGTTACTATTCCTCTCAACTATCAGTGGAGGAGCAGTTTACGCATCATCCGGGGAAAGAGTGACGGGTATTGACGCTGTCCAGCAAAACGGCACATGCACCGGAGTCGTAAAAGACGGAACAGGTGAAACCGTTATCGGTGCATCTGTGGTAGTAAAAGGAAGTACCAACGGTACCATTACAGGTATAGATGGAGACTTTACCTTGAACAACGTTCCCAAAGGAAGTACATTGGTGATTTCTTTTGTGGGATATGAAACGATGGAAGTAAAGTGGACAGGAACTCCCTTGAACATCATCTTGAAAGACGACACACAAATGTTGGATGAAGTCGTTGTAGTGGGTTATGGTACACAGAAAAAAGTAAATGTAACCGGTGCCGTGAGTATGGTCGACTCCAAAGTGTTGGAATCACGCCCCGTACAAAATGTGGCACAAGCCTTGCAAGGTCAGATTCCGGGGTTAAATATGTCAGTGGGAAACAGTGGTGGTGCATTGGATGCTTCTCTTAATATCAACATCCGTGGTGCAGGTACCATCGGTGACGGTTCCAGTGGTAACCCCTTGATTTTGATTGACGGAATCGAAGGTGACATGAATACGGTAAACCCTAACGATATTGCCAATGTGTCAGTACTGAAAGATGCCGCCTCTTCTTCTATTTATGGTGCGCGTGCTGCATTCGGTGTTATTTTAATTACCACCAAAAACGGTATCAGTGGGAAAACAAGAGTCAACTATTCAGGTAATCTCCGTTTTTCGGATGCCATCCAAAAACCTAATATGACCAACTCATGGGATTTTGCCACCTATTTCAATGAAGCTCAGCGCAATGCATACGGAACAGTCATCTTCGATGAAGACGATATGAACCGCATCAAGACATACATGAGCGGAGGTTACACCGACCCTACCAAACCGGAGTATTACGGTACGGTAGCCGGTAGCAACGGACGTTGGCAGAACTATGGAGGCGCATTTGCCAATACCAACTGGTTTGATGAATTCTATGAAAGTTGGGTACCTTCACAAGAACATAATTTAAGCATCAATGGTGGTAATGAAAAGATTACCTATTTGTTAAGTGGCAGCTTCCTTGACCAAAAAGGTCTGTTACGTCATGGTAGCGACAAGTTCCAGCGTTACACACTGAATGGAAAGATTTCGGTGAAACTTGCCGATTGGGTTACCATGAACTATAACAACAAATGGACACGCGAAAACTATGACCGTCCGACTTATATGACAGGACTGTTCTTCCACAACATCGCACGCCGCTGGCCGACTTGTCCGGTTGTCGATCCCAACGGACACTGGTCTGCCGATATGGAAATTATACAAATGGAAGAGGGTGGAAAACAAACCAGTGAAAAGAACTGGATAACCAATCAGATTCAATTTGTATTCGAACCTATCAAGGACTGGCACATCAATGTAGAAGGCAGCTTGCGCCAATACAATGAAAAATACCATTGGGCTGTACTGCCCATCTACGGTTATGATACCGACAACAACCCGTATCCGTTGTCTTGGAACGGAGGCGCTGCCGGTTATTCGGAAGTACAAGACTATCGTGCCAGCGAAGACTACTTCTCAACCAATATTTTCAGTGATTATTCAAAGACCATAGGCGACCATTATTTTAAAGTAATGGCAGGTTTCAATGCCGAGCTTTACAAGAAAGGCGGTCTGACCGGCTTCGGTACAGACCTTATCACTCCCAGCGTGCCTGAACTGAATACCACACAGGATAATAAAAACGCTTACAACAGTGCATCCGAATTGGCCATTGCCGGTTTCTTCGGACGTATCAACTACAATTACAAAGAACGCTATTTGTTGGAAGCCAACCTTCGCTACGATGGTTCTTCACGCTTCATCGGTGACAAGCGCTGGGGACTGTTTCCATCGTTCTCTGTAGGATGGAACATTTCACGTGAAGAGTTCTTCAAGCCGCTGTCAAACATAATTGGTACTCTGAAGCTGAGAGGCTCATGGGGTCAATTAGGAAACAATGAAACCGAAGCCTGGTATCCATTCTTCCAAAGTATGCCTACCGGAACCACCAACTCGGGATGGCTGATCAATGGAGTACGCCAAAACACAGCCGGACTTCCGGGCATTGTCAGCAGTGTACTGACATGGGAAACCGTAGAATCATGGAATGTCGGTGTAGACTTCGGACTTTTTGATAACCGACTGACCGGTTCATTTGACTACTACCAACGCTATACTTACGACATGGTAGGTCCCGCTCCCACCCTTCCCGGTATTTTGGGTGCATCTGCTCCGAAGATAAACAATGCCGACATGAAATCTTATGGTTGGGAAATGGAATTATCATGGAGAGACCGTATCGAAGACTTCAACTACGGAGTACGCTTCACTTTGGCCGACGGACAACGTAAGGTACTGAAATATCCGAATGAAAGCGGTGATATCTACAGTTGGTACAACAACAAGCTGGACGGAACCATCTGGGGATACACCACAGTAGGTATCGCACAGACTCAAGAAGAGATGGATGCCCATTTAGCCAACAACAAACCCAACTGGGGTTCAAATTGGGGCGCCGGCGACATTATGTATGCCGACTTGAACGGAGACGGAGAAGTGACTTCCGGTTCCAAAACCCTTAACGACCATGGCGACCTGAAAGTTATCGGTAACAGTTATGCACGTTACAATTTCGGTTTCACAGTAGATGGCTCGTGGAGAGGATTAGACTTCTCTATCTTCCTGCAAGGTACCATGAAACGTGATTATTGGCTGGACGGTCCGTACTTCTGGGGAGCCAGCGGTGACGAATGGCAGTCAGCTTGCTTCACCGAGCACTTGGATTATTGGACACCCGAACACACCAATGCTTATTATCCGAAACCATACTTCGGAAATATCAAGAAGAATCAGGAAGTTCAAAGCGGATATTTACAGAATGCAGCATACCTGCGCGTAAAGAATGTACAAGTAGGTTATACTTTACCCAAAAGCTGGACTAAAAAGGCTGCCATGGAATCTGTACGTTTCTATGTTTCCGGTGACAATCTGCTCACTTGGACAGGTATCAGCTCCATATTCGACCCCGAAACATTGGGCGGCGACTGGGGACCGGGTAAACTATATCCGTTGCAAAGAACCTTATCTGTCGGTGTAAATGTTAACTTCTAAAAAAATACGAATATGAAATTAAGTTTAAAACATATCTACATCTGCTCACTTATCGGTCTGGGAGCATCCACATTGGCTTCCTGCAATGACTTTTTGGATCGTGAGCCGATAACCAATGTAACCCCCGAAGCCTATTTCACTACCGTAGATCAAGTGGGTGCATACGTTATCAACTACTACTCTTATCTGCAAAACTCTCGCCAGCAGTCTCTTTACCATGACAAGAACTGGCGCAGCGGTATGACACTCAATGACAATAATACCGACAACCTGTTTTCACAAACAGGTGATTTGGACTATTTTGCAGGAGAAAAACAAGTACCTTCGGGCAAGAACTTTCAAACTTACACTTCCCGTGCCCGTGTATGGAACTGGCTTCTTGAGCAAATTCTACCAAAAGAAGAAGCGGGAAGCATACAAGGTGACAAGTCTATTCTGAGCCACTACATCGGCGAAGCTTATTTCTTCCGTGCATTGGCATACTATCAGGCATTGGTCCGCTATGGCGATTTTCCCATTATCGACGAAGTGCTACCCGACGATCAAGCCATCCTGAAGGAACTGAGTCAGCGTGCTCCGCGTAATGAAGTGGCACGCTTCATCCTGAAAGACCTTGATACAGCCATCTCACGCCTGAAAGACCAAGGTTTCCAGAACAACCAACGCATCAACAAACAAACTGCACAGCTACTCAAGTCACGTGTGGCCTTGTTTGAAGCCACCTTCGAAAAATATCACAAAGGCACCGGACGTGTTCCGGGCGATGATACATGGCCGGGAAAAGACATGGAATACAATCAGGGAAAAACATTCGACATTGCAGGAGAAATAAACTTTTTCCTGACTGAAGCCATGAGTGCTGCCAAAGCCGTTGCCGACCATTGCACACTGACAGGCAACTCTCATCAGATGAATCCCGTTTTGGGACAAACCAGCGGATGGAATCCCTACTTCGATATGTTCAGCCAAGAAGATTTAAGCAGCATTTCCGAAGTATTGCTTTGGAAACAATATAACCTGAGCATCGGTTATACCCACGATGCAGCTTACATCCTATCTGCCGGTGGTGACCAATTGGGACTTTCACGCAGCTACATCACTTCTTTCCTGATGAAAAACGGACTTCCCTACTATGCCGACGGTTCGGGTTACAAAGGCGACCTGAGCGTATCAATGGAAAAAGAAGGACGTGACGAACGTCTGCAACTCTTTGTATTCGGTGAAGAAGACATTGTTCGTTCCGATCCTGCCGACCCTGCTGTTGCCAAAAATAATGAAGTTGTGATTCTGGATACCATTCCATTGGTAACAAGCAGCGTAGAATTGCAAGACTTTACAGGATACCGTCCTCGTAAATACTACAACTATGATTACGACCAGTACAAGAGTAATACCATCATCTGTACGACAGGAGCCGTAGTGTTCCGTGCTGCCGAAGCCTACCTGAACTATATCGAAGCATGCTACGAAAAGAATGGTTCATTGGATAATGATGCCGCCGGTTATTGGAAAGCTATCCGCCGCCGTGCAGGTGTGAGCGAAGATTATGAACTGACCATAGCCAACACCAACTTAGACAAAGAAGCTAATGTAGTGAGCGGTACCGTATATGGTGATTTGGCTGTCTTCTCCGGCGACCAAAAAGTAGACGCAACACTCTACAACATCCGTCGCGAACGCCGTTGCGAATTTATCTCGGAAGGTATGCGTTGGGACGACCTGAAAAGATGGCGTTCATGGGATCCTGCCATTACCGGACACTATATGCTGGAAGGTATGAACTTATGGGACGAAGCTTACAAAAAATATGTAGATGCCACCGGCAAATCAACTTTGATAGCCGATGGAACAAGTAATGCTAACATTTCAGCCGCTTCTGTCAGCAAGTATGTCCGCCCAATGGGACGTACCGAAATAAACAACCAATTGTTCAACGGATATACATGGAAAAAGGCATTCTATCTGGAACCTTTCGGTGTACAAGACTTCACATTGAGCGCCAGTGACCCCAATGATGTCAAAACTTCAACCATGTATCAAAATCCATATTGGCCTATGACAGCCGGACGTGCATTGGAATAAGTTGGTAAATAGGTATAACGATAAGAAAATGTTAATGATAATCATTCTGAAAACAGAATAATCGTCTTAACATAACTGTGATGGGAAAGGGGGTTCGAGAGAATACCCTTTTCTTTATTCTTTTTCAAAGACCGACTCATTTACCTTAAAAATAATGATATGAAAACAAAACTGTTTTTCTTCACTTCCCTACTGCTCCTTAGTATCGCCACAGCGACCGCGCAGACTAAAGAAAAAGGTTTCTTTGTCGAAATGAACGGAGGATACGGAGAAGTGAAAACCGCGTTTGTATCCTCTACTGTAGAAAATCCATTGCTCTTTCATCTTGGCTATGCAAGATATGCCGTACTGACTCCATCCATCGGTTACCAAATCAACCGCCATTGGGCAGCCGGATTCAAAATACAATTTGAAAGCATAATGGAAGACGAAAAAAGAACTACTTATACACCCTATATGCGATATAACTTCCTGCATCCCGTCAAATTCAATATCTTTATGGACATGCAAGTTTCTGCCATCAGACACTTGGGTAAAAATGATGTCGAAGGAGGCATCAATCCCGGAGCATCCTATGCCCTGAACAACCATTTCAGCATCCTGCTCAAATATCTATTCATCGGATTCAACGGAGAGGACAGAAAAAGCGGAGCCATGATAAAATCCAAAAACTTCATCATTGATGCCAACTGGAGACGACTGCAACTGGGATTGCAATATATTTTCTAATCTCGCCATAAGTTGAAGATAAAGCTTTTTTTAATGACAATAGCTATACATTCACCATAAAAATAGAACACTTATAATGAAAACAATGTTACTGTACTTGTTCAGCCTGCTTCTCCTCTGCACAGTAACGGCAGCCGGTCATCATCAGTCGTATGAAACAATATACGTACACACCGACCGCTGCAATTTCTGTGCCGGAGACACCGTGTGGTTTCAAGTCTATGTGATGGACACACGACAGCAAGCCGAAAGCTACAGCCACTTTGTGTATGCCGAACTGCTGCACGACACCATTCGCATGGCAACCGAAAAAATCAAAGTCGGCGAAGAAGGATTCGCCGGCTTCTTCCCATTACCCGACAGCATTGCCCCGGGCCACTACACGCTGCGCTTCTACACCCTACGTTCGGCATCCCTACCCATTCCCCGGTTCCACTACACCCCCATCACCGTCAGTGCCCACCGCCGCATGCAGCCCCGCCTTGCCACAAACAAAAACACCGATGCCTTCCACGTCTCCTTTTTCCCCGAAGGCGGACACTTGCCGACAGGCACTTTGACACGTATTGCATTCAAGGCATTGCAAGCCGACGGACTGGGAGCGAACACCACCGGATATATCACCGGCTCTACCGGAGACACTATCGTTCACTTCCGGTCGGAACATCTGGGTATGGGAAGCTTTGCCTTTGAAATCCGGCCCGGCGAAACCTATACGGCAGTGTGCACGCATCGCGGAAAAGTGCTCCGATTTGCCCTGCCCGAGCCAAAAGACAACGCCGTATCCCTATGGGCCAACCCTTATAAAAAAGAAGAAATTATTGTCGGCATAAAAAAGAATCCGGCAGGTCACACCCCGGAGGAATATACACTCAGGGTGGAGTCGCAAGACAGTGTATTAGCCACCCTGCCCCTGCACGCCGGTCACATCTGCCGCTTGTCCAAAGCCACACTTCCGGCCGGAGTCATCCGGCTTACGCTCACAGACCGTAACGGCTTGCCACAGAGCACACGCACCGTGCTGAATGCGCCTTTGAACATCAAACTCAATACACACACAGAAGTTAGCCGGAAAGCAGACAACCAATGCCGCATCACGCTTACCCTGACCGACCCTGTCGGCAACGCACTGCCGGATGGAAATATCTCCCTGTCGGTCACCGACACACGATACGCCCGGCAAGACACCACCTCCAACATCCTGTCAGCCTATCTTCTGACACCCTACATCCGGGGCTATATCGAACAACCGGCCTCTTACTTCAGCGGAGATGCCACGCACGACAGTTTCCGTCAAGATTTGCTAATGCTGACACAGGCATGGAGTGCTTTTGATACTTCGGCCGATACAGCAAACTGCGTTACAAACATCCCCGCAGAAACAACAGAACTGATACAAGGCCGCATCATCTCCAACCGAAACGCAAACAAGGGTATCCCTCAAGCCACCGTCACCCTGCTGTCTTTCGATGGCAAGATATTCAAGACTACAAAGACCGACCCCGAAGGCTATTTCCTCTTCGACCATCTGTCGTTTGTCCCGAACACCCATTTTCTGATACAAGCATATACAGCCAAAGGCGGAACACACGTAGCAGTGCAAATAAACAAAGAAAAACGTCCCCGGGTGGAACGCATCAGCATGCTCCATGCCCACATTCCCGAAACGGAAAGCTACGAAGAAAACATCATGCTTTATGATAAGAACAGACCGGAACGTCCCGACAGTGTGGCATGGGAACTGCAGATGGATAATGTAATCGTAACCGCCCGCAAACAAAGACAAAAGCTATCACCCGGAGCAGCAAGGGTGCACTCGGACTTCAACCGGGCATACAGCCCCGCAGAAATGACCCTTTCGCCCTATGCGTCCGTGCGCGACTTCATGATGCACATTCCCGGGGTACAATATGCCAAAGACGAGGTCAACGTGCAAGAGTATTATATCATCAAACGTTATGGTGAGGAAGTGCCCGCCATGCTCATTATCGACGGACTGGAAGTATCCTTCGGCGAATTTGTGAGTTTCCCCATCTCTGCCGTAGAATCCATTGAAGTGATAAAAGACGTAGCCGGACTGGTCACACTGGGCAGACGAGCTGCCAACGGAGCCATCATGTTAGTCAGCAAAACGGACAACCCGACGGCAATGGCGAATAAGAAATCCAACTTCCGCGTAATTGTTCCGCAAGGCTGTCAGGTGAAACAGCACTTTTATGTCCCTCATTATCCGACAAACAACGAAAGTACAGAAAAAGAAATGAGGAGAAAAACGGTCTATTGGCAGCCCGACATAAAGATAAAAAAGGGAAAAGCAGATATAATCTTTACGGCTCCTCCCCAAGCCACCCTGTTCATGGTGATACAGGGCATCTCCGCCAATGGGAAACTGATAACAGCAAACAAAATATTATAATCATTTAAACAGTATCGATTTATGAAAAACCTTTATTTAATTTGTCTTTTATTTATCATTTCCGCCTGTGGAACACCTACCACAGAAGATCGGATTACATTTACACAAGTAGACCCCTTTCTGAAAGTATTCAGAGAATCAAACTTCTTCCCCGAGTATGACGAGACCGAAGAAGTGGCTGCAGGCGAGCACGCCACCTTCCAGTTTGCAGTGAGAGCCGCACTGCCATTGAAGGAATTGTCGGCACAGGTTACGGCGTTCACCAACGAAAAAGGAACACAGTTACAAAGTACCCCGCGTACGGGTTTTGTAGATTATGTGCGGGTGGGCCGGCAGACACCCGACCGTGCCAAAGACGCCATCACCTCTCTGTCACACTACTATCCCGACCCCATTATCGAGCAAAACGGACAATCCGTGGCACGTGATGTGGCGCAACCCATCTGGATTTCCGTTCCCGTTCCCACCGATGCGGAAGCCGGAAACTATAAAGCCACATTCAGCCTCAAAGGAACAATGGGCAACCAAACCTTTGAGTTGAAAAAAGAAATCAGCGTAAAAGTTTACCCCGTCGTCATGCCCCAACCGGATTTATGGGTAACCAATTGGTTTGGCACATCACCCGACAAAATGAAAATATTCAATGGCGGGAAAGAGGTGGAACCTTACTCGGACGCTTACTGGGAAATGGTGCAGGCACTGGCCGATAAAATGAAGGAATGCTATTCCAACGTTATCCTGCTCTCACCGCTGGAACACATCGAGTTTGAGGAGAAAGACGGAACCTATACTTTCGACTACTCCCGATTCGACAAAATGATAGAAATCTTCCACCGGGCCGGTGTATTGAAAATGCTCGAAGGCGGACATATTGCCGGACGTTCGGGAGACTGGAGCAGCCAATTCGCGCCTTATGTCCCTCAGTATGAGAACGGCAAGAAGAAATTGGTGCAATATCCTATGGAATCGGAACAGGCTGTCAACTTCTATCGCCAGTTTATTCCCTCGCTTGCCGCCCATCTGAAAGAAGCATATCCGGAAGTACTGTATGCACAACACATTGCCGACGAGCCTACAAGCGACAATATAAAAAGCTATGTGGCTATCGCCCGATTTGTGAAACAGCAGTGTCCGGACATCAAAATCATAGAGGCTTGCCATACTCATGACCTTGAGAATATCCTCGACATCTGGGTGCCGCAACTCAACTTCTACAAGGAGGGATATGACTTCTATCGCGAAAGACAAAAACAGGGAGACGAAACGTGGTTCTACACCTGCCTTGCTCCTCAAGGCGACTTTGCCAACCGTTTCTTGGAGCAACCGCTCATCAAGACCCGCCTCATTCACTGGCTCAACTTCAAATATGGGGCAACAGGATATCTGCATTGGGGATTCAACCAATGGTTTACCGGCAATGATCCTTACAAGGAAACAACCCGCATGAATGAGGAAGGAGGCAATACACTACCCGGAGGAGACAGCTGGATAGTCTACCCTAACAACGGAAAACTGTATGGTTCCATCCGTCTGGAAGCTATGCGCGACGGTATTGCCGACTATACGCTTCTGAAAATGTTGGAAAAGAAGAATCCCGAACTGGCACGGGAACTCTGCCGGCTGGTTGTATTCCACTGGACACTGTATGATACCGAGAGCGACCATTTCCGCAACATCCGGCATCAAATATTGGAAGAGTTAAGTAAGTAAATTTACAGATACCAAATTAAAACTGTGGGAGTGTGTCAAAACTAAACCGACCTATCCCATCGTCAGCCGTAGGGGCAGGGTTTGCCTGCCCGAAGACACAAAGCAAACTGTTTTCGGGCGAGCGGACCTCGCCCCTACGAACGAAACGACAGCATTATCCACGTTTTGACACACCCACACACTGTTATCATGGTAATTATTCCGGCTACTTCTCTATAATGATGCTGTAACTCACATCAAATACCTCTTTGCTTCCCAATTTCTGAATCCATTCCCTGTCTTGCAGTTCTCCGTCAAACCCGACGGCATCACAACGACCATACCACGGTTCGATGCAGACAAACGGACAATCAGGATGAGCTTTGGCAGGCGACCACAACGCCACTAGCGGAGTGTCAAACTCCAGACTGATATGAGGTTGCTTCTTCCTGTCCAGCAAGGTCACTTTCTTGAGTTGCGCATCCTGAAAGATATATGTATCACAGTCAAACGTATGTGTATCTATTTTCATCAGTCCGTCCACATCCCGTTCCAATGTATGAAGCTCCGGTGACACGCACCCCTTCTCCACCGGAACGATATACCGCAGTTCCTCTTTACTGTCGAAAGCAAAGAATCCACGTTCGTCTACCGATGCATCAAATCCGGGGAAGTTAAAGGCAGGATGAGCACCGATTTGGAAATACATATCCAACTGCCCAAGGTTCTCTACACGCCATTTGACTGTAATCCGATTGCCTTCCAGCAGGTAGCCAATCATCAAACGGAAGGGAAAAGGATATTTTCCAAGCGTTTCCGGAGTCGACTCCAACCAGTAAACTATTCCGTCCTCTCCTTTGTATGTCACTTTGAAATCCATATCACGGGCAAAGCCGTGCTGCCCCATCCGGTAAGAATTGCCCGCATAGCGGTAAGTGTCTTCCCACACACGCCCCACGATGGGAAAGAGAACAGGTGAACGGCGTCCCCAAAAACGGGTGTCTCCCTGCCACAAGTATTCTTTTCCATTTTTCTGAATACTTTGTAATTCAGCTCCATGCTCACTGACACCGACGGTAAGGACAGAATTAGATATTGTTTCCATTTTATTCTTTTTTTACTTAGATGTTTATTTTCGGGTAAAGGTAAGGATGTTTCATGATATGACAAAACGAATATGGAAGGATTATTTTCAGGAGTCTTCGCGCAACATATAACCTTTTCTCATCAGTGAGTCTATCTTGACTGTATTGTCATTGCGAAGTGCCCTCCGCAGATAACTAATCTGCACGTTCAACGCAAGAGAGTTGGCATACGAGGATGCACCCCATACTTTGTTAAGCAGACTGTCACGGTCGACAGATACATTCACGTTTTTGGCAAGCATCCGGAGTACCTCTGCCTGACGCGAAGTGATGAGAGTCTTGTTATTGCCGGTGCGTATTTCGTTAGTAGTATAATTAAACACTGTATTCCCGAAACTATACATTTCCGTCTGCACTATATCATCGCCGCACTGAAAACGCTCGCGGATGCGGGCAAGCAGTTCCTCAGGATAGAACGGCTTGGCTAGGTAATCATTGGCACGAAGGTCGAATCCTTTCAGTCGGTCAGCTTTATCACTGCGGTCGGAAAGAAAAAAAAGCAACACATTACGGTCTAGGGCACGAATGTGTTCAGCCACTTCAAAACCGTTCAGTTCGGGCATATTGATATCCAGCAAAACAAGGTCGGGCTTCACGGCAGGAAACTGTTCAAGAGCGATGCGACCGTTTCCGGCATATGTCACTTCGTACCCTTCGGCTTCTAGAAAACGTTTCAGGAGCATGGAGTATTTCAAGTCGTCATCGGCAAAAAGTATTTTTAATGCTTTCATTAGTGTCAGGGTTATGGGGTGAAACAGTAGTTATTGAGGAAAGCAAAGCACAAAAGTAGTGCCTTTCCCCGGTTGGCTGGTCAGGGTTATCGTTCCGTGGTGAGCTTCGGTCAGCAGTCTGACATAGCTCAAGCCCAGTCCGATACCCGGAATATTACGGTCGGGAATATTATTCCCGCGATAGAATTTATCAAATATTTTACTCTGCTCCGAAGCAGGGATACCTATTCCATTGTCGGATATGGCAAGGGTCAGTGTGTGTGCCTGCAAGGTGCACGAAATGCTGATAGCGACTTCACTGCCCGAATATTTAATGGCATTCTCCAACAGATTGCTGATGATGTTTGCCAAATGTACGGGGTCTGCCGTAACCAGCTGAGTGGTCATGGCAAAATGCGGAGTAATCACGACATTCTTTCCTGTGGGAATGTTGCAGAGACGAATCAGTTTTTGTATCGTTTCACACACATCGAAAGTACGGATATTGAGTGGTGTATGTTCATAATCGGCACGCGTCATATCTCTTACTTTCGCCAGATAAGCAGACAGGTTGTCAATCTCAAACATGGAGTCCTTCAGCACTTCGTCCATAGCGGCCTCATCTGTGCGCATGGATTTATTGTTGAGGAAGGCAACACACATTTTCAGTGTCTGCACAGGACGTTTCAACTCGTGTATCATCGTGTTCACAAAACTCTTCCTCATTTCATCTATCTTCCGCTGTTTCAGTATCGTCTTGATTTGGTAGACAAGGCAGCAGACGAGCACCAGCACCAGCAAGATGCTTCCGGTGAGTTGCCACATCATTTGCTTAAGTAACGGATTGACAGGTACGGTAACAATAGCCGTCATTGCCTGCTTCACCAAGGGATTGTAAGGATAAGTAACAAGCATACGAGGAGGAAACAAGTTCTCCAGCGAATGGTAAGTGCCGCGCCACAGGGTGGAATCAATGTTCACCTGCCGTATATCGGTAGCTGTGATATGATTGGCTTCAAAAAGAGAATCGAGCCTTGTAACGGTGAGGGGAAAGCTCAGTTCTGTAGAGAAACGGCTCGTCGCCTCAAAAATAAGTTCGCTGGGAATATTGTAGGTCGGCACACTGAATGTATCGCGACGCATCTCTTTTTCCTTAAAGGCATCAACAGCTCCCGCCGCCAGCGAATCACCCTGACTCTGCGTAAATTTCTCGTAAAGGGTAATGACACACCGTGAATTTCCTTTACTGTTGGTCAAGTCGGGCATTTCGATACTGTAACTCAAAGTCATCGGAGTATTGACGGTACGCTGCTTGTAACGTGCCTCAAACTCGGCATTCTCCAGTTTCAGAATTTCTGCATGAAGATTACGCATGTGTTCGTCCGCCGAATATCCATATTGATTGTAAAGCCAGTATGCCTGTCCGCCTATAATCAGCAAAGCCGTGATAATGGTAAGTATCCAGACCGTTTTTATTTGCTTTTCCATATTCTTTTCTTTTCGGCAAAGGTAAACGGTATCGTCGGATGTACAATGTACGCGAGGAGTTTTTTTAGACTGCGTAATATTTCAGTAATAACTTCCGACCTGCCAAAAGAAAGGAAAAGGATAGTTTTGCAGCATGAGAATCATAAACCTCAAACTTTTGTAATATGATGAAACTGAACAAGAAAATCCTGACCCTGATGCTAGTTTTCGGAGTCTGTGCCACGGCTGCCGTTGCACAAATCACAGTCGTCACCGGTGACAATATCAAGAAGAGCGAACCGATAGACGAACTTGTCTTCCGCGCCCAGTATGAATTGAAAATGCTTGAAGACACCACCCGGTCAGACAGCAAACCCAATTCGGAAACCATGATGCTTGAAGTGGGAAAGAAATCATCTCTTTTTTACGGCTATACCACCTATCTCCGCGACTCTGTCCTTATGGAGGACGTGAAGAACAACGTGTCTCAGGAACTCATGGCCGAACATACCTCCGCATACGGCAATGCCCGCATCACCTATCGCATCTACAAAAACCATCCTGCCGGAAAAGTAACAACGCTCGACCGTATCGTGACTACCAACTTCCGCTGCGAGGAAAAAAACGACAAGCCGCAATGGACTCTCCTGCCCGATACTGCCACTATCCTGACTTATCGGTGCCAGAAAGCCTCCTGCCGTTTCCGCGGGCGCAACTACACAGCATGGTACACGACGGAAATCCCCGTCAGTGAAGGCCCTTGGAAACTGTGCGGACTACCGGGACTGATTCTCAAAGCAGAGGACAGCCGGGGACATTATTCGTTTCTCTGCACCGGCCTGCAACAGTTCAAAGAGTCTAAACCGCTTCTTTTCAATGCCAAAGGCTATGAATCCATAAGCCGCAAAGATTTGGATAAAATCTACGAACGTTACTTCAAAGACCCGGTGGGATATGTTGCCAGCACAGCTCCCAACGTGAAAGTCACTGTCAAGGATGAACATGGAAATCCAATCAAGAATTACACGATACCTTACAATCCGATAGAACTCCCCGATAAATAAAATTCCAACACATGCGCTCCACCATGAAAACAGCAATCATTCTCTCTATGCTGGCACTGATGTGCAACATCGACACAAACGCACAAAACACGATTGAGGGGCGGGTGACCGATAAGGAAACCCGCCAACCTCTCGAATCGGCAACTGTCATCATTCAACATACTGCCGATGCAACGGTCATCAATTATACCTTGACGGATACCGACGGACGATTCCGCCTTACGGTTTCGTCGCCCCAAAGTGTCAAGCTGGGTGTGCTCTATATGGGCTACAAAAAAGTGCTCCTGCCTATCACCTCAACTCACCCGATGGAGATAGCGCTCGAACCCGAAACCATTTTGCTGAAAGAGGTTCAAATCCGCCCCGGGCGTATATGGGGCCGACAGGATACGCTGAAATATGACCTCACACGCTTTACCTCTTCTCAAGACCGAAACGTAGGCGATGTACTTAAAAAACTGCCCGGCATCAATGTCGAAGAGAACGGAACCATCAAGTATAACGGAAAGGAAATCAGCAATTTCTATGTCGAAGGAATGGACGTGAGTGGAGGACGTTATAATCAGATAAACAATAATTTGAAAGCAGATGCCGTGCAGTCTGCCGAAGTGATAGAAGGACACCAGCCCATCAAGTCCTTGCGGGGAAAGACCTTTACAGATGACGTTGCACTCAATCTGAAATTGAAACCGGAAGCGCGCTCGCAATGGATTTATACAGCCAACGGAAGCGGGGGGTATGGCGAAGAGGTACTATACGACGCCTCACTCAGCACCCTGCAACTGAATCGTAAACAGCAGACTATTTATAATTACAAGACCAACAACACAGGACGCGATATGCAGTCCGAACAAGAAGTGTTGGCGGCAGGCAACAGTTTTGATCGTATCACAGACGATGGAGCTCCCTCCTTTCTTCCACTACCCGGCATCACAATGCCTCTATCCCGCCAACGGTTGTTGTTCAACGACACCCATACGACCTCTGCCAACCGACTTTACCGACTGACGGAAGACAAGCAACTGCGCCTGCTCTTCAATTACACCCACGACCATACTACCCAGCAACAAGGCAGTGACGAGACTTACTATTTCGCTCAAGACACCGTCCGCACACTCCACAATCAGAACTACCGACTGCTCACAGACTGTCTGAACGGTGAACTGAATTACGAAAATAATGCCGACAACCGTTACACACGCGAAAACTTTTCTTTCACAGGCGATTGGCAAAACGGCTTGTCAGCCATTTCAGGTGACAAAAGTGTCACACAACAAATAAAGCATTCAGAACTAGATATGAAAAACTACTTCAGTCAACTCCATACCCGGGATAAATATACATGGGGAATCCGCTCTTTTTTCCGTTATAGCTATCTTCCCTCATCACTGAAACTGACATTTGATGACGACCGGCAAAGTTCCACCCCTCTTCGGGAATATCAAGAAATGAATGTCAGCAATGCCTATACCGACAACTCCCTGTACTGGATGAGAAAGAAAAACGGAGTGAATTACCAACTCACGGGAGGTTTTCGGGGTGAACTTTCTTCCGTGACCGGCCCATATTCCGCCAACCGCTATATGTTCTACGCCACTCCCCATCTGGAGTGGAACCGGGAAAATATACTTCTGACAGCCGCACTGTCTGTCCAATGGAGCCATCTGCCAGAACAGTCCTGTCATTATCTGTTCCTGAATCCTTCCGTGTTCTTCCGCTACACACTCACTCCCCGCTGGAAAATGTATCTGTCAGGCAATATCACCCGTTCTACCGGAAGATTGGATGAAATATATCCGGTTTCGTATCGAAGAAACTACAGGACTATCATAACCAATCCGGGCAATGTTCCCGAAAACACACGCCAACTCTACTCTTTCTATCTGGAATATAAAAATGCCGTCAAGGAGTTCTTTTGGACAGCATCGTTCGCCTATCTTCACACAGACCATAACTTAATGACACGAAGTGATTATAAAGATGGCATCTTCTATCTTTCTCCTTATAAAAAAAGCAACTCTGACGAAAATTACACGCTACATTCTGTCCTGTCCAAAGGAGTATATGACTGGAATCTGAAATCGTCCGTCGAACTGACCATGAGCCGTACAAAAGGAAAACAATGCAATGACGGAGTGGTTCAAGACTACCGTTATGACTATCTGTCGGTTGAACCCAAGATAATATGGGCACCTTCCCGACTGTTTGAAGCTGCGTATCAAGCCAAATTGAGTTGCGGGAGTTCAAAAATAGGCAACGACAGACAGCTGGATGCTCTGTGGAATCTGTCACAGCGCCTGATCCTGAGCATAGGATGGGGCGATACTGATTTACGGCTTTCGGGAGAACATTTTTATAACGATATCGACCGCACAAAGCATCTCAACACATGGTTGGCAGACGCTTCACTGGTACAGCGTGTGGGAAAATGGTGCTTCACAGCTTCCGTCACCAATTTATTAAACAAGAAAGAATATAGTTATACCCTCTATTCGGCTGTACAAAGCTCTACCTCATGGATAAAACTCCGCCCACGCGAATATCTTCTTTCCATCCAATATCAATGGTAGAAACTTAAAAGTAGGACATTTGTGCTTCAATTTCTTTCTTTTTATGTATGTTTGTAAACAAACTATTAGCACACCTACTATGAAAACACGAATAAAGATGCCGATTGGCTTTTGGAGTATAATACTGGGAGCTATGTGTGTCATTTCTTGTGGTGAAAAACAGAAAAGATCATTCAATGCTTTTGACACATATCTCCAATTCTATCAAGAAGTCAACGATTCTTTGTCCAAGAATCCCCGATATGTTTGTGCCGAGGCACAGAAGCGTATGACTGCCACAACCGACAGTACCACTTATTATCACTATGTGATGTTGCTGGCCAAAGCCTATATGTTTCGGTCGGATATGGACTCCGCTGCTGTATGCATGAATCAGGCAGAAGCTTATTGCCACCGCAACGCACCCACGCCTCAAATATCCGATTTGTATGCCGATATCTATAATATGCGCGGAAACGTACTCGCACGTCAGGCATTGGTAGACTCTGCGGTCATTTGTTTCAGCAAGGCACTCAACTATCGATTGAACGGAGACAGGAAAGAAGTACTGCCCGACATTTCGATAAACCTGGCCGATGCTTACGTGCGCACAGGACAATATGATAAAGGTGCTCTGTGGTATCGGAAATCCTTGTCTTTTTTTGACTCTCTGAGCACTCCCGAAGCCAAACGTTTTCCGGCATACTACGGATTGGCACAAGTATATATGGAACTGCGCGACTTCGAATTATGCGATTATTATTACGACATGGCTGCCCAATGGTATAGCGAAATGATGCCTTACGAAAAATGTATTTACCTCAACAATCGTGGAAACTCCTATTACTTCCGCAAGGATTATCCGCATGCACTCGAAATGTTCAGAAAAGAACTCGCGTTTGCCCGCAGTTATCCCGATATGGCTTTCGAAGTTCATCTGAGTGAGATGAATTTGGGAGAAACATTCCTACTGATGAATCAGACAGATTCCGCTGCTTTCTATCTGGCTAAGTGTGAAGATTTCTTCCGGTCTATCGGAAACATCAGTGCGCTCTATTATCTGGATACACAACTGATAGAACTGGCACTGAAACAGAATAATCTCGCATTGGCGCGCAAACGTCTTGCCGAAGCCGTGAAACCCGATTATGTGGAACCCAACATGCTTCACATCCGTAACCGGTATTTACAGCATTATTACGAGGAAACGGGAGATTATAAGAAAGCTTATTATTATCAGCGGGAAAACCAGCGCATTGACGACTCCACCCGTAATGAACGCATCAAGATGCGTACCGCCGAAATCGACTTGAAATACCGGCAGGACACTACGCTGATGAAGCAAAAGATATTCATCCAGCAGAAAGAGAACGAGGTATTGGGACTTCACCAGCGTATGTATGTGTGGATGTCCGTCTGTTTCCTGATATTAATATTGGCCGTCTTTATCTATCTTTATAATAAGAAGCAACGCCACCTGTTCAGAATGCGCAGCCAACATATGATTAACACGCTGCGCATGGAAAATATCCGCAACCGTGTTTCGCCTCACTTCATCTTCAATGTGCTGAACAGGGAAATAAACAGCCATAGCAACGGATACAGCGAAAATATGCGACAGTTGGTGAAGTTGATGCGCCGCAACCTTGAGCTGACCGAACATCTCTGTGTCACATTGGATGAAGAACTAGACTTTGTACATACTTACATTGATTTAGAACGTAAATCAATGGGAGATACCTTCGCACTTTCTCTCCATGTAGATAAAACAATCGACCTCACTCGCGAGATTCTTCCTTCCATGATGATCCAGATTCCGGTAGAGAATGCTATTAAGCATGCACTGAGGGAGAAACAGGGGAAAAAGAACCTGTGGATTGACATCAGGCGTGAACCGACAGGAGCTATCTGCATCAAGATAAGAGACAACGGAGGAGGATATAAGGCAAACAGCCATAACCGGGGTACGGGAACCGGTATGAAAGTGATTCTTCAAACAGTTCAGATGCTCAACAACAATAACAAAAAGCATATAGATATCTCTATCAATAATGTGCCATTGGAAGAAGGAGAAACAGGGTGCGAATTTGTTGTGATACTTCCCCAAGGCTACGATTACAACTTTTTAAAAGCTGTTTAATAGCTATTTTCACACGAATAGTTCCTGTTTGACGCCTAATATCCATAAATACAGAATTGTCGGTTTGTATCTTAACAGATGTTTCTCTACTTTTGTTTTATTAATAATAGCAAACAAATTATATGGACAGGCTTTATAAAATATTGATTATAGATGATGATGAGTATTCGGCGGATAACCTTTGTTTGGAGCTAAAACGTTACGGTCAGTTGATGGTAGAGGGAATTGCCCGTAATGGTTCTAACGGAAAGAAAATGATAGATAAGCTTCGTCCCGATATCTTATTTCTAGATGTAGAGTTGCCCGACATGAAAGGAATAGAACTGTTAGAGCAAATCAACAGTTGTATCACGTGGAATATGCAAGTGATTTTTTATACTGCCTACGACAAATATATGATTAATGCCATCCGTGAATCTGCTTTCGATTATTTATTGAAGCCGATAGACCGTAAGGAACTGGAATGCATTATTACCCGGTTTCTGAAAAAGATGGACGAACCGGCTACGCCGATGGCTATTCCACCCCAAGTATATTCTACCGGCGAACATACATTTATGATTTCCACTCCCACCAATGATCTGCGTGTTCTCCGTTCTATCGATATCGGATTCTTCCGCTATAACTCCGACCGTAAATTATGGGAAGTAGTATTGAACAATCAGGTTCCCCTGCTACTGAAAAAGAACACCACAGCACATCAGATAACAGAGTACGCTCCCTGCTTTGTGCAGATACATCAATCTTATATCATCAATATTAATTATCTGATAATGATAAAGGAGAATCGTTGCGTCATGTACCCTCCTTTCGAGAAGATAACAGAGCTGATTGTTTCAAAGAAGTTTAAGAAAACATTGCAAGACTCTTTCTATCAGTTATGAAAATTGCAAGGAAGAATCGTATGGAAGTGTGTCAAAACTAAACCGGGCTATCCACGTTTTGACACAACTCCATAATTATGTGAGTATCATTTCTTTTTCGGATAGTTAGGTCCATAGAGCATGGTCTTTTCACGCACCACCAATTGTCCGTCTTTCACAAACTCCTCGCCACGTTCGCTCAGATGGCGCACCATTTCGGAACGCATCTCTGCCAATCGTTTTTTATATTTTTTGTCATTGACAGCATTATGCAGTTCTTTCGGGTCTTTTACCATATCGAACAGTTGTTCTTCTCCGGTATGGAAATACCAAACGTATTTAATCTTACCGTCTGTCAGGGCACACCAATAATTATCGGCACTATAACATGTAGCATGTTCCAAATCGATATATTTGCGCCAGTTGGTTGCTGTACCTTTGGCCAATGCCAGCAACGGACGTCCGTCCATATCAGTGGGAACAGTTACCCCGGCTGTTTCGAGGAAAGTAGGAAGAAGGTCGCGAAGTTCTACAGGAGCATCCACCTTTCCCGGAAGTACCTTCTCTGCTGCAGGCCATTTCACGATATAAGGAATATGTGTAGAGCCTTCATACGGATATGTCTTTCTCCAATGATAATGGTCTCCCATCATGTCACCATGATCGGAGACAAAGATTATCAAGGCATTGTCATACATACCTTTTTCTTTCAAAGCCTTAATCACGCGGCCTATCTGCTCGTCTATAAACGTGATATTGGCATAATAATAACGTTTTGAATTACGCGCATATTCGTTACCGAAGTTGCCGTAAGGAGCATCTTTAGCAGCCTTTTCGGGAGCAAGTTCCTTTGCCCATTTACCACACCAATCACCGATAAACGGATCGGGCACCTGAGCATCTTTATACATATCTATATATCGCTGCGGCGGATCATACGGACTATGAGGACGTGCAAAAGATACCTTCAAGAATAATGGTTTCTCACTATTGTCGTAGTTTTGGATAAGTTGGCAAGCCATCTCTCCCGTCCAATAGGTGGGATGAAGGTTTTCCGGCAACTTATAGTTGGAAGCACTGTGGTCGTTCCAGCCGATACCGGTCTCATCGGGATTCTTTCCGGGAGCCTGTATTTGGAACCACTGGCGATAGTCACTGGTAAAGTTAGGGTCTTCTATACGTCCACTTTCATCTAACAGGGTTCCTTCAAAACCGTGTTTGATGCGCTGCGGATGCCAATGCATCTTTCCAATACCGAAAGTGTAATAACCGGCATCTTTCATCATCTGGGGCATCTCATATTTATATTCGGGAGATACTTCTCCATACCCCAGCAAGCCGTGATGCCAGGGAGAAAGTCCGGTGAGCATTCCCGCACGGGCAGGAGTACTGCTGGGGCAAGAAGAATACCCATTCATAAACAGTGTTCCCTCGCCGGCCAACCGGTCCAGATTGGGAGAGATGACAGCTTCATTACCCATACAGCCCAAGGCATCGCCCCGTTGTTGGTCAGTCATTATCAAGATAACATGCGGATGTTTTTGCGCGTAAGCAAACGAAGAACATAGTCCGGCTGTGACAGCCAATGTACATTTCAAATTGGTTACAATACTCATATTTATTTTGGTTTTTCATGGTGTTATGCAGCAAAGATAATAAATTATCAGATACATTGAGCTACAAATTAGAACGGAAAAGGTTTGATATGCATCAAATTGTTTTATAGAAAGCTTTATCGTATCTTTGTAACCGTTTAATAAACCTATAAAAAGATGAAAAAGAAAACTTTACTGAAAAGTATTTGGATTTTATTGGTGATGTGTGGGGTGTCTGCCAATGCCGGAGCTCAGGATTTGAAATCTATATTGTCGGGAGTGGCGAAAGCTGTTGTCGGAAATAAGGCTACAACAGCTTCTTCCATTATCGGCACATGGACATACTCCGGTCCTGAATGTCAGTTCGAAAGTGAAAACCTGTTGGCAAAAGCCGGTGGTGAAATGGCTGCCAAGGAAGTGGAAGAGAAAATGATAGCCGTATATAACAAAGTGGGTATGAATAATATCCGGTACACCTTCAATGAAGACGGAACTTACTCTTATCAGATGAAAAAACGTACGGTCACGGGGAGTTATGTATTTGATGACGCCGCGAAGACAATCACCATGACAGGCAAGCTGGGACTGAAGACAGTGGCTTATGTTACGGTAACAGGGAATGACATGAGTATGGTATTCAAAGCAGACAAGTTAATGTCCATTCTAAAGACCATTACCGGAGCAGCATCGAAAGTGAACTCCACCGCAGCTACCATCAACAGTGTGGCGGAAGCTTATGACGGTCTGATGCTAGGCTTTGAGCTGAAGAAATAAACCATGAAGGCATTTATAGTTTAGGCATGGATTCCACGGAAGATTAGTTCCATAAAATTCATGCCTAAACATATAACAAAGTACTTTATTCTTTATCCTTCAGTGCGGCAAAGATAAGTCCTTCCAGTTCTTCCGCCAATTCCGGATTGTCCTGAATCACCTGTTTGGAAGCATCACGACCTTGTCCCAGTTTGGTATCATTATAGCTGTACCACGAACCGCTTTTCTTAATAATGCCGAGTTCGGCTCCCAAATCGATAATTTCTCCGGCTCTAGAAATACCTTCGCCAAACATAATATCGAATTCAGCTTTGCGGAAAGGAGGAGCCACTTTATTCTTCACCACCTTTACACGTGTCTGATTTCCGATAACTTCCTCGCCATCTTTCAACTGTGTGGCGCGACGGATATCCAAACGTACCGAAGCATAGAACTTCAAGGCATTACCACCGGTAGTTGTTTCAGGATTACCGAACATTACACCGATTTTCTCACGCAACTGGTTGATAAAGATACAAGTTGTGTTGGTCTTACTGATGGCAGAGGTGAGCTTGCGCAGTGCCTGTGACATCAAACGTGCCTGAAGTCCCACTTTATTATCACCCATATCACCTTCGATTTCAGCTTTCGGTGTCAATGCTGCAACAGAGTCAATAACAATAATATCAATGGCTGAAGAGCGAATCAATTGTTCCGCAATTTCCAATGCCTGCTCACCATTGTCCGGCTGTGAGATCCACAGGTTATCTACATCCACTCCCAGTTTGGAAGCATAGAAACGATCGAATGCATGTTCCGCATCAATAAAAGCAGCGATTCCTCCCGCTTTTTGAGCTTCGGCAATAGCATGGATAGCCAATGTTGTTTTACCGGATGATTCAGGGCCGTATATCTCGATGATTCTTCCCTTCGGATAACCGCCTACACCGAGTGCAGCGTTCAAGGCGATGGAACCGGTCGGGATAACCTCTACCTGCTGAACGTTTTCATCTCCTAATTTCATGATAGAGCCTTTACCGAAGTTCTTCTCTATCTTATCCATTGCAGCTTGCAACGCTTTCAATTTTTCGCTAGCTCCGGAACCCGGTCCTGCTGTGAATGGAATTTCTTCGTTATCTTTTTTAGCCATAAGATTTCTTTTTGGTCTGTTAAGTAAATTATAAAATTTGTTGGGCATGTTCTTTTGTCTTCACCTCTTTGGGAGAAATGACGCGCTCGATTACACCCTCTTCGTTAATAATAAAAGTAGTACGAAAAGTACCCATATATTTGCGTCCGTACATACTCTTCTCTCCCCATACGCCAAACTGCTCCACCAATTTCTTGTCGGTATCTGCGATTAAAGTAAAAGGCAGTTCGTTTTTCTCGATAAACTTCTGATGCGATTTGGCATCGTTTACACTCACTCCGATTACCTCATAACCTTTAGCACACAATTCGGAATAATTGTCACGCAAGTTGCACGCCTGTGCAGTGCAACCGGAAGTCATGTCTTTGGGATAAAAATAGAGTACTATTTTCTTTCCTTTGTAATTGCTCAAACGAATTTCTTCTCCCTTTTCATTCAGACCCAATATTTCGGGGGCTTTGTCTCCTACGTTCATATTCCATTCCTGTTTTTAAAGTTCCAAGTCTCCGTCCAACACTTCGTGCCAAGGCAAACCCTGCTTATTGAGCTGTTCCATGAACGGGTCCGGATCAAACTCTTCTACATTCCATACTCCCGGTCTCTTCCAAAGTCCTTTCAAGAACATCATGGCACCTATCATGGCAGGTACACCGGTAGTATAGCTGACACCCTGCATGCCGGTTTCCTTGTAGGCTTCCTGATGGCTACAGTTATTGTATACATAGTAAGTACGTTCTTTACCATCTTTGACACCACGGATACGGCAACCGATAGAGGTTTCACCTTCGTAGTTCTCACCCAAATCCTGCGGATTGGGCAATACGGCTTTCAGGAATTGCAAAGGAACTATTTTCACACCGTTATAATCTATTTCATCGATACGTGCCATACCAATATTCTGAATTACACGCAAATGAGTCAGATATTCCTGTCCGAAAGTCATCCAGAAGCGAGCGCGCTTGATAGTGGGGAAATTCTTGACCAACGACTCCAGTTCTTCGTGATACAACAAATATGAATCACGAGGACCGATATTGGGATAAGTCAGGTCCTTATGAAATTCCAACGGCTTGGTGGTCACCCATTTGCCGTCTTCATAATAACGTCCGTTTTGAGTGATTTCACGGATATTGATTTCGGGATTGAAGTTGGTAGCAAATGCCTTATGATGGTTACCGGCATTGCAATCCACGATATCCAAATAATGCATTTCATCAAAGTGGTGTTTAGCAGCATACGCCGTATAGATGCCGCTTACACCCGGATCGAAACCGCAACCGAGAATAGCTGTCAGGCCGGCTTCTTCAAAACGTTGCTTGTAAGCCCATTGCCAGCTGTATTCGAAGTGAGCTTCATCTTTCGGTTCATAATTGGCAGTATCCAGATAATTCACTCCGGCTTTCAGGCAGGCTTCCATGATGGTAAGATCCTGATAAGGCAGGGCTACATTAATAACGATTTCGGGTTTGAAACTATTAAAAAGCTCTACCAGTTCATCTACATTGTCTGCATCAACCTGAGCTGTTTTAATAGCAGGATTACCGATTGCTTTAACGATTGCATCACATTTTGATTTAGTGCGGCTGGCAATCATAATGTCTGTAAAAACATCCGGATTCTGAGCCACTTTGTGTGCCACGACAGTACCTACACCGCCTGCACCGATAATTAATACTTTACCCATTTCTTCTCTTTAATTAAAAATAAATTGCCCGGCAAAACATACCGTTCACCGGGCAAAGATAACAAAATATTTTGGGTATTAGTTGATACGTTCCAGTTTCTTATAAGTAAAATCCAAGGATTTTCTTTGATAGTACCAAGTTTCATATCCTCCCGTTACCTTATGCACGCGGATGGGGTATCCCAAAGACAAGCGACATTCGTCTGTTGTCATGCCCTTGCGCACTTCACCGTGGCTGATTAGATCCCAGGTTTCTTCGGTCGTATCGGGATATTTGGCACGCAGGTCGCCAATGCCGAACACATCGGCAAAATAGCCATCATTACGCAAGGCTAGATTGGTGACACTTGCATGTACGAAAGTCGTCTTTATCCGATAAAGCTTTCCGTCTGTGGCAGTCAAATCAAGCGTCACGGACTGACTTCCGTTTTCTACAATAATGTTTTTAATGACAAACTGCGTGTATTTGGGCAATTTGACTGTCATGCCGGCATCGTCTATACATTCTGTTTCTGCTTTCAGATAGATAGGCTTTTTACCATATTTCTCCATCAATGTTTGAGACTTTTTGGCGTTGGCATCACTGAAACCGAATGCATTGGGAAAATATTTATTTTTCTTTTCCATGATGAAATCATTGTCAAGCATCCCACAATTGGTCTTTGAAACAGCTACCGGCTGATAATACGTGTTTCCTTTGACATCGGAGAATACAATCTTCACCGGGAAGGCACGGCTGCCCACTCCTACGGCAATCACTGTCACTTTTTCATTCATCCCGATGTGCACTTCCTTATAGCCAGAGGTACTGTTGGGGTCGTCTATACGCACTTTGTCGGTGCGCATATACAGCGTTTCACCTTCCAACAAATCCTTGGCAATATCCACATCACCCAAATAAGCAAGAGTAGGAATACCGGCTTTGGGCTTCATGCAATATTGCTCCAACGTGATATTCTTCACCTCATGGTAGTAAAGCTTACCCTCACAGTCAAAATTGAAATGCACGAATCCTCGGTCAGTCACTTCAGTACCCAAAAATTCCATAATCTTATTCTTCAGTTCTCCGGAATTCACATCCTTACCGTTCTCTGCCGATTTAAAGACCGGGATGACAAGGTCTTTACGTTCCGGAATGACCATAAACTTCATTCCCGGTGTCCAGTCGCACAGACTGTAATATTTAAAATGGTCATCGATAAACTGTTTTTCCGGTGATTCTACGAAAGTATTTGCCTGTCGGGACGCAGTGGAGACTATATAGCCGTTCTGTGCATAACTTATATAGCATTCTACCACCCCCAATAGCACACTTAAAAACATTTTCATATCATTTTTTGTTAATTTATAAAGTATGGCAAAGGTACAAAAAAATTGTTTATTATTACTGCAAATAAAGAATTATATATAGCTTTGCAGACTAAACTAAATGATTTAACGAAAAAAGTATGATGAAAAAAGTAATTTTTAAAATGACGGCAGTTTGCGCCAGTGCACTAATCTTAGCTTCATGCGGTGGCAGTAAGAATATGTTAACACTCTCTTCCTTGAACGGTGAATGGAATATCACCGAAGTGGACGGACAGAAAATCACGGATAAAAAAACGCCTTTTATTGGCTTTGATGTAGCTCAAAAACGTATCTATGGGAACAGTGGTTGTAACCGTATGATGGGCACTTTTGAAGCTGATTCGCTGACCCCCGGAGCATTATCTTTCGGTCCTATCGGAAGTACGCGTATGGCTTGTCCCGATATGCAGACAGAACAAATGGTACTGAACGCACTGAACAAGGTGAAGTCCTATGAAACCGTATCAGACCAGCCTGAAATCATTGCATTGTGCAGCGAAGACGGCAAAAAGATGCTGACGTTGCAGAAAAAAGACGAATCGCAGGTTTCACTGACAGACCTTTCAGGCGAATGGACCATTGAGTTGGTAAACGGCAAAAAAATAGTGGGCACTACCGAAGTCACTCCGTTTATTGGTTTTAATACCGACGAGAACCGCATTTACGGTAATGTGGGTTGCAATACCATCAACGGTGCTTTGCTTCAGAATGAAAAAACAGCCAATTCACTGAAGTTTGAAAATATCGCCACCACCATGATGATGTGTCCCGACATGGAAACGGAAACCACTGTACTGAACGCGCTGAATGAAACAAAAAGTTTCTCAATAAAAAACGGTCAAGTATATCTGCTCGGAGAAAACGGTAATGAACTGTTAGTCTTGAAGAAACAATAAACAGACTACTGTAGATATCATTGAAATAAACGAAGGAGATGTGCCAAATTGCACACCTCCTTTTTTACTATACAAACAAGCGGTCACCCGTATCTCAGTAGACATTCATTAAACATAAATCAACACATACAGCCTACTGATAAACAACAATCAAACATTCATTCGGACATTCCTTCTTTATTGTATTCAGAAAACAAAGAGAAAATTCCCACACAAGGAGCTTTTTTAAGCGGTAAACCCAAGGCCAACCATTGTTTCTATCGTTTTTCATACACCTTTTGAGATTTTTCCATTCAAAAGCTGACAGTGTTTCTACGATTCTGCCTTTTCTGTCGGTCGGTAGCGAAAAAGGATACGCCATTTTGTCAGTTGTTCCTAACATCCCTGCCTTGGCATACTGTTTGCTTGATAAAAGACGTGCGATTGGTGCACGAAAAGAAAAAGAAAAATTTCTGTGAACCATTCGCCGGGAAATCAGTTTAATTGAAAACAAATAAATAAAAAATATACAATTATGGGAAAGATTATTGGAATTGACTTAGGAACAACAAACTCATGTGTTTCAGTATTTGAAGGTAATGAACCGGTAGTTATCGCTAACAGCGAAGGTAAACGTACTACCCCGTCTATCGTGGCATTTGTCGATGGCGGTGAACGTAAGGTAGGTGACCCTGCAAAGCGTCAGGCTATCACTAATCCGCAGCGTACTATCTTCTCAATTAAACGTTTCATGGGTGAAACATGGGATCAGGTACAGAAGGAAACTGCTCGTGTTCCTTATAAAGTAGTGAAAGGTGACAATAATACTCCGCGTGTAGATATTGACGGACGTCTTTATACTCCGCAGGAAATTTCAGCTATGATCCTGCAGAAGATGAAGAAAACAGCCGAGGATTATTTGGGACAAGAAGTTACAGAAGCTGTTATCACCGTTCCGGCATACTTCTCGGACTCACAACGTCAGGCTACTAAAGAAG